>WNGF01000356.1_pt1 | contig 125394 bp, 122 predicted proteins | sample 5400641 | NCBI WGS metagenome assembly WNGF01 (sample SAMN13153371, study PRJNA577476) | soil metagenome | isolation source: 80 cm soil or saprolite under grassland replicate 2 | place: USA:California | collected 2016-06-15 | reverse complement strand
ACTCGGCTTCGGCCCAGCCCACCGGCATCCCGTCACGCGTGATGCGGTAGCGGTACTCCATCGCTGGCTATAACACCCAGAGTATGACGCGCGTTGACTTCTGGTTCGACCCGACCTGCCCGTGGGCGTGGGTCACCTCGCGCTGGATGCTCGAGGTGGCAACCGTCAGGCCCGTCGAGGTGCACTGGCACGTAATGAGTCTGGCGGTGCTGAATGAAGGCCGCGACCTGGCCGCGGACTATCAGGCGCGCATCGCGCGCGGCAAGGCCGCCGGACGTGTGCTCATCGCCGCGCAGCAGCGCGTTGGCGACAGCGTGTTGCTGTCGCTCTATACCGCGCTGGGCACGCGGTTCCATCCCGGCAAAGAGCCCGTGGCGCGCGAGACCATCGAGGCGGCGCTGCGCGATGCCGAATTGCCGGTCGATCTGGCCGAGGCGGTGGAATCTGATGCCTACGACGAAGCGCTCAGGGCGAGCCACCAGGCGGGCATGGAGCTGGTCGGCCAGGACGTAGGCACGCCGATCGTGGCCGTGGATGGCCGCGCCTTCTTCGGGCCGGTGGTGAGCCGCGTGCCGCGCGGGGAGGCGGCTGCGCGGCTGTGGGACGGGCTGGTGCTGCTGACGCAGACCGAGGGGTTCTACGAGCTCAAGCGCACGCGGGACAGCCGACCAGTGTTCGACTAGCTCCAGGGCACGGCGTCGTTCCAGCCGTTGAGGTAGGTCGTCTCGGCGGTTGGCAGCCGCTGCGTGGGGCCGAAGCGGCCGCGTGGGTAGCCCATTGGAATGCACAGGTGAAACTCGACCTCGGGCGGCACGCCGAGGAGTTTGTACACGCGCTCCATGACGCACGCGTGGAGCGTGGTCGGGACGGTGCCGATGCCCAGCGCCCGCGCGGCCAGCATCAGATTCTGCACCGGCGGAATCACCGAGCTCGCCGCGCCTCTGGTCGTACTGAACGCGAGCACGATGCACGGCGCATCTTTGATCTCGTCGGCCAGCAGCGCGGCGGAGCGCGGGCTGCGTTCTTCCTCTGGGATCTCGTCGCGCGTGGTCCATGGGCGGCCTTCGTCGCGCCGCTTGGCCCACCAGGCCTCGCGGTACAGCGCACCAAACTGGCGGATCAGGTCGCGGTCGGTCAGGACCAGGAAGCGCCCCGGCTGACGGTTGCCGCCGCTGGGCGCCTTGACCGCTGCCTCGATGATGAGCCGCACATCGTCCATCGGGATCGGATCGGGCCGAAAGCGACGGATCGATCGCTGCGAGAACATGGCTTCGCCGATGGCCATACTCAGTCGGGCGCTATCCATATGCAGCATGGTATGAGTGGGGACACGCAATGCACATTCGCGACTTGTTGCTGGACGCCTTCGGCCGCATCGACGAGGAGTTCCGGCGCACGCTCGACGGCCTGACCGCGGAGCAGCTCACCTACCTGCCGAACGATCAGGCGAACTCGATCGCCTGGCTCGCGTGGCACCTGACTCGGGTGGAGGACGATCACGTCTCCGACCTGGCCGGCCGCCCGCAAGCGTGGCTGAGCGAGGGCTGGCATGCTCGCTTTGGCAAGCCCGCGAACGCGGGCGACACGGGCTTTGGCGATTCGGCAAGCGCTGTGGCGGCGCTGCGGCCCGAGAGCGCGCAGCTGTTGCTCGACTATTTCGGCGTGGTGCACACGCGGTCGCAGGACTATCTGAGGGGACTGGACGCGGCCGATCTCGATCGCGAGCTGGACGAGCAGTGGGATCCGCCGGTCACCGTCGGGGTGCGGCTGGTGAGCGTGATTGCCGATTGCCTGCAGCACGTCGGGCAGATGGCGTACGTTCGCGGACTGATCGAGCAGCGCCACTGGCTCAAATACTGATGACCGAGGCGGCCGCGTGGCGCGTGGTGCTGCGCGGTATCGGCATCGTCTTCGCGGTGCTGTTCGTGGTGCTCCTGGTCAACGAGCTGCGGGGGGTGCTGGTGCAGCTGGCGCTGGCGGTGCTGCTGGCAGCCGCGGCCAATCCGATTGTCGAGGCTTTGACCACATCGAAGCGAGCGCTGTCGTGGCGCTGGCGCCCCGCCCGCGGCCTGGCGGCGCTGCTGGTCTTCCTGGGTGCGCTGCTGCTGCTCGTGCTCGGCGCGGGCATCGTGCTGGCGACCGTCGCGCCCGACGTCGCCGCGCTAGCCGCGAGCTCACCCGCGTACATGCAGCGTGCCGAAACGGCTCTGCAGGAGGCGCTGGCGAGCAATCCCGAGCTGGCCAGTCGGGTCAGCGGCGCACTGCCCTCGGTGCAGGACATGCTTGGCGGTGGCGTCGCACTGCTCGGCCAGGCCTCGCGACTGCTGGGGTTCGCGACGGGTGTCCTGGGCGGCGTCCTGTACCTGCTCTTCGCGCTGATTCTGGCGCTGTATTTCACCATCGACGGCGATCGCATCCGCCGCTATCTCATCCAGTTCCTACCGTTCGACCGACAGGAGCAGTCGCTGCTGGTGACCGAGCGCATCGGCGAGCGGCTGGGGGCGTGGGCGCGGGGCGAGGCGCTGCTGGGCGTGATCATCGGCGTTTTGACGTGGCTTTCCGCGTTGATCATTGGACTGCCTTACGCGGGGGCACTGGCGCTGGTCGCGGCGGTGGGTGAGCTGGTGCCGAATCTCGGCCCGATCATCGCCTCCATTCCGCTGATCGTGGTTGGCTTCTTGTCGTCGCCAACGCAGGGTGTCCTGGCGCTGGTCGCGGCGATCCTGATACAGCAGCTCGAAAACAACCTGATCGTGCCACGCGTGATGGCGCGCGCCGTGGAGCTGCATCCGGTGGCGGTGATGGTCGCGATTCTGGCGGGCGGCGAGCTGCTGGGTATCTCGGGTGCGCTCCTGGCGGTGCCGCTCGTGGCGTCGCTGTCGGTCGTGGTGGACGAGATTCAGCGCGAGCGGCTCGAGCGCCACCTGGCGGTCTCCACGAACGAGGCGTCTGTAGGCTGAGAGGTAGCCCTCACCCCGGCCCTCTCCCAGAGGGAGAGGGAGCCCCCTCACCCTGGATAAAGCCTCTCCCAGAGGGAGAGGGAGTTACTGTTCACGCCTCGCGGTTGGCGGCGAACGCTAGCTCGAGCGTGAGCTCGTCTTCGATGCTGAGCACGGGGCCAGCTTTGGGCGGGGTCATGCCGAAGTCGCTGATGTTGACCCTGGTGGAGGCGCTGCCGTTGACACCGCTGTTGGTGAAGCTGGCGGTGACCTGCCAGGTCACGGGTCGGGTCACCCCGTGCACCGTGAGGTCGCCGCTGAGCTGGAAGGTGGCGTCGCCCGAAGTCGGCAGCGGCGTGGGCAGCCCTTCGATGTCACGGGCGACGAACGTGGCCTTGGGGAAGCGATTGGTCTGCAGGGTGTCCGACTTGATGAAGGTGTCGCGGCGGCGCTCATCGCTCTGCAGCGCGGTTAGATCGACCGTGATCTGCGATTGATCCGTCATGGGCTCGCCGCTGGCGCTGAGCACGATGGTGCCGCTGACGTTCTTGCTCGTGCCGATCGCATCGCTGGGCAGATTGCGGCCGAGGAGTTGTTCCCGCGCGTGGTAGCTGGCCTGACTCTGGGAGGCGTCGAGGACCAGGCGGACGGCCTGCGCGCTGCTGGTCGCGGCGCTCGCGGCGGTGGCAGTAGTGGGCGCGGCGGTTGGTGCACCAGCGGTCGGTGGATCTGCGGTCGGTGCACCGGCGACAGGTGCGACCGCGGTCGGCGGCACGACGGTCGGTGCGGCGGCGGCCGGTGCGGCAGCGGTCGGCGCGCTCTGCGTCGCGGGCACGGCTATGGACTGTGGCGTGCTCGATGGCGCGCTGCACGCGACGAGGGCCAGACCGGCCGCTGTCAGCAGGCCGGCCATCGAGTGCTTCATGCGCTTAACCCTAGCCAACGAACCTTGGAATTGTCTGAGAAGTCCCCCCACAGATGTGCAGGTTTGCACGTTCTGCCGGTGATGGCATGGGCGTACAGTGCCGAACGTGACCTTGACCTGCGATGGCCACAGCCCGAGCGTGCTCCTGCTCGAGCCCAATAGCGCGGTGCGCCGCGCTCTCGACGAGCTGCTCACCCTCGAGAACTACCAGGTCGTCTTGTGCGAGTCGTTCGAGCAGGTGATGCTAAGCGCGACCGCGGCTGACTTGTATCCCGTTGCGCTGGTCGCCTGGCAGTGCATGCAGGGATTGCTGGCGGATGAACATCGCCACCACCTCGTCCAGATCACGAACCGACTGCAACTGGTGGTGATGGTGCCGCGCCACTGGAAGCGGCTCCTGGAGCAGTCGGATCTCGGCTTCGTGCACATGGTCGCCAAGCCATTCGATGCCGACGAGCTGCTCGAGGCGCTGAGCGCAGCAGTCGCGCGCTCGCCGGTTGCTGTCTCAGGTCCCGTCTGAGCCAGCCCAGGCTGGCACATTCGCTTCGACTTCGGCCCAGGTGTGGCGCAGCACGTCGAGCGGCGCGCCATCCGGCTGCGCTTCGGCCCAGCTGGCCGCTTCCGCGACCTCGTCCGCGATCTCCTGCTCGAGTGCGCTCAACGCTGCGTCGTTGACCCCGCGCTGGCGTAACACCAGAGCACGCACGGATGCGAGCGGATCACGCTTGCGCCAGCGCTCGACTTCGGCGCGTTCGCGGTAGCGCGTGTCGTCGTCGTTCGAGGTGTTGGGCATGTAGCGATAGGTGCGCGCTTCGATCAGCGTTGGCCCATCGCCGGCGCGAGCGCGGTCCACCGCTGGCCGGGCAGCACCGTACACCGCGAGCAGGTCCATGCCATCGACGGACACGCCCGGGATGCCGTACCCGGCGGCCCGCGAGGACAGGTCAGTGACCGACGATTCCAGGCGCAGTGGCACCGATTGGGTGTACAGGTTGTTCTCGACACAGAACACGACGGGCAGCTTGTGGATGGCCGCGAAGTTCATCGACTCGTGGACTTCGCCCTTCTGGGCGCCGCCGTCGCCGAACGCGATCCACACCACGCCGTGCGTTCCGAGCTGTCGGTCGGCGTACGCGATGCCGACACCGTGGCTGACCACGTTGGGCTGCGGCCCCTCTTGCGAGATGATGCGTCGTTCGCGCGAGCCCCAGTGGGCGAATGGCTGCCGCCCAGCAGTGCACGGGTCGGCGGCGCGCCCGAAGTAGTGGGCCATCACCTCGCGGGTCGTCAGGCCCCAGGCGAGGCAGGCGCTCATGTCGCGGTAATGCGGTGCGAGGTAGTCGCGATCGAGATCGACCGCCAGGCCGGCCGCGGCGCCGACCGCCTCGTGACCCGCGGGCGAGACGACGAAGTGGCCCTTGCCCTGGCGGCGCAACAGCCACAGCGCCTCGTCGATGCGGCGGGCGGTGACTATCCAGCGGTAGGCCCGCAGCAGCTGCTCTTTGCTAGGCGCCGTGCGTTGGGCCACTGATAGCGAGGATACAGGCACCCTCACCCTGGCCCTCTCCCAGAGGGAGAGGGGACACTTGTGGTGTGGACGTCGTCGTTTCAGATGCCTGGTGCGAGACGTTTCCCGATGCACACGCGGGCGTGCTGCTCCTGCGCGGGGTGCGCAATGAGGCGAGCGACGCGGCGCTGGCCGCGGAGGTGCAGCGCCTGGAAGCTGAGGTGCGCGGCCGCTATGCGGGCGCGAGCCGGGCCGACCTGGCGGAGCTGCCGATCGTGCGCGCGTACCAGCGGCACTATCGCACGTTCGGCCAGACGTACCACCTGCTCGGGCAGCTGGAGTCGGTGGTGATGAAGGGTCGGGCGCTGGCGAGCCCAGGTGGGGTGCTGGTGTCGGCGATGTTCGCCGCCGAGATCGACCACCTGCTGCTCACCGCGGGACACGACCTGGACTCGCTGTCGCTGCCGTTGATGCTGGATTCCTCGCGCGACGGCGACCGCTTCGTGGGCATTAGCGGTCGCGAGCACGTGCTCCGCGCGGGCGACATGGTCATGCGCGATAGCTCAGGGATTATCTCGGCAGTCGTGAACGGGCCGGACCAGCGCACGCGGCTCCAGCCAGGAACCACCAGCGCCGTCTTCGTCACGTACGCGCCGGCCGGGATCGACCCTGTTGAGGTGCGCACACATCTGGAGCACATCGCCCGACTGGTGGCGCTCGCGTCACCTGGCGCTGTGCTGGAGTCGCTGGCGATTTATCCGGCGGTCTGAGCCTCGAACCAGGCGTCGAGCAGCACCTGGGCCACGCGGCCCGCGGCGGCGACGCGCTGACCGTCGGCGTCGTCGGCGGTGGCGAGCACGCGTAGACGGGCCTCGAAGGTGGGCGCGTCGGGATCCTTCATGATCGTGGAGTGCAAGATCTCCAACGTTGCTGCCTGGGCGGCGGGGATGAGCTCCTCGTCGCCCAGGAGGAGCAGTTGCTCCTGACAGAACTCGCGGGGGGTCAGCTCAGGGCCTTGCGGCGCCACCCACGAGCATGCCGAGCCCGAAGATCGTGCCAAAGATCGCCGCGAGGATGGCGATGACGATCACCACCGCGCAAAGCGCGACGACGATCGTGCCCACCGTCTTGCCATTGCTGATGTCCAGCGCCTGGCGGGTGCCAATGAAGCCGGCGACGAGGGCCCAAATGAACGCGACGAGGCCGATAATGCCGCCGAGTATGGGAATGAAGCCCACGATTGACAGGATGAGTGGCGTTTCGGCGAAGCCGAGCGTCCGCAGTACCTCACCGTAGGTGGCCACGCCGCCGAACAAGCGGGTGCCCACGATGTAGATCACGAATGACCAGATCGCCCAACCGATCAACGCACCGATGATGCCGCCCAGCAAAGCGCCGACAATGTTGCCGCTACTGGCGCCAGTTATGGCATTGCTGATGCCCGTTGCGAGCGCCACCAGTACCACCACCGTGAGTGCCTGCGTGGTGGCCGTAGTGTCAGCCTCGACTTCTTCGTAGAGAGGGACGTTCAAGCGCGCGGCCCGCAGCATGCGGTCGGGCAGACTTGCTGACGGGGTCGACGCTATGGCCATGCGATGGGTCTCCTTCGTTTGCGAGCAAGTAGAGCACGCGCCGGCCTGGTCAGCCATAGAACACATGTTCTAGAGTGATTTGAGTGGCCCGCTGCCCACGCTGCCTCGAGCTCGAGGATGAGGTCGACACGTTGCGCCAACGCCTGGCCGCGGTCGGGCTATACGTCGTCCACTCGCCTGGGCCAAACCCGAACCTGAACTGCGAACACGAGCTCGCGCGCTGGCTGGCTGTCAATCCGCGCGCAGATGCGTCCGCTGGCTTTCGCGCCGGGTGGTCGCGGCTGGCGCGCTTCGTGGGTGGGCGGCTGCGCGACTGGGAGCAGCGCTGGTGGCGCCTGGCGCGCGAGAACGAGAGCCTGCGCTCGCACATCGGCGTGCTGCTGACGGAGATCTCGCGGCTGGGCGAGCGGGGCTAGCGCGGTCGGGCGGTGGGCGTCGGTGGCGGTGGTGCCGGAGTGGCCTGACGCGGCGGAACGGCCGTTGCGCCCGCGGGCGCCGCCGTGGCCGCGGGTGGCGAGGTTGGGCGCGGGGTTGGCGCCGCGGTCGGAACAGGGGTCGCGGTGGGTGCTGGCGTGGGTTCGGGGGTGGGCACCTCGGTTGGCATTGGCGTTGGCTTGGGCTGGCGCCATACGGGCGGCACGGCGCGTGCTGGCTGCGGCGGGATCCGCGGTCGGTCGGCCTGCGCCGGCTGCTGCTCGAAATACGTGTAGGTCACCAGCGCCGCGCGCGCGATGGCCGACGACGCGGCGGCCTCATTGGACGTGTCGGAGATGAGCGCTGCCACGCCCACGGTCGTGGTCGGTCCGTACAGAATCCCGACGTCGTTGACGACGCCCGGCAAGTTGCCGGTCTTGTGCGCCACGCGGACCTCGTCGGGCAGCAAGCGTGGCAGGCGATCGTTGACGCGCTGGCGCAGCAGCAGGTGCAGCATGTCGGCACTGGCGGCGGGTGAGACCGCTTTTCCGCGGGCGACTGCCTCGAGCAGAGTGAGCATGTCGAGGGCCGAAGTGGTCATGCGCTCCAGGCTGTAGTGCGTGGTATCCATGCCCAGCGCGTCGAGGTCGCGCGTGATGCGCGTGGCGCCGACGCGACCGCTGAGCATGATCGCCGAGGTCGTATCGCTGATCGTGATCATCCGCTCCACCGCTTCGGCCACGCTGAGCGTTTCGCCTACGCCCAGCTCCATCGTGCCCAGGTCGTAGCTGCGCGCCTGGTCCGTGATGACCAGCTCTTCGCTCAGCGGGAGCCCGGCATCGAACACGGCGTAGAGCACGGGCAATTTGAAGAGGCTGGCCGCCTGCATCTCGCGGTTGCCTTCGAGGACCGCGCCTCGGCCGCTGCCGAAGTCCTTGATCGCGAGGCTCACGCTGCCCTCGACGCCGGCCAGCGCCTGGTCGAGCTGCGCGATCAGCGCAGCGTCGGCCTGGATATCGTTCGCGGTGACGTCCCAGCGGCGGAGCGTCACCACCTGGGTTGGCGCCGCGGTGGGCACAGGCGTGGCCTGCGGTGGGACGGACGTGGCCAACTCTTGCGCGGCGGGCTCGGGCGCAGTGGCTTGCGGTTGCCCTGGTGCTCGAGCGGCTGAGGCAGGTGCGGGCGTTCCGAGCGCGAACGGCGGAACGGTGGCGGGCGCCGCCGATGGTGGCTCGAGCATCGGCCGCGCGAGGAAGACTGCCAGCGAGATCGCGGCGACTACGCCGAGTAGGACAACAAGGCCAAGGGGCGAGCCGCCGCCCGAGCCAGTTGACCGACGGCGCATGTAGCCGCGGCTGGCATATGGGCGGCGACCTGCCATTGGCCGCGCAGTATAGCGACTACATCAAGCCGATCCACGGCTCCTGCGGACCAGCACACCAGTGGCGATCAGGGCCAGGCCAGCCAGTAGGCCCGCGGCGGCCAGTGGCAGCGTGGTGTCTGCATCGCCCGTGCGCGGGAGCGCGCCGGGCACCTGCGCGGCTCCGCCGGCGGCCGCGCCGGCCACGGTCAGGACCCCGACCATGCCTTGATCGCGGTGGTTTCCGACGGGGCACCAGACGTCATAGCGGCCTGGCTGCAGGGTGACGTTGCCGGTAAAGCTCTGGCCGCCCGTCACTGGGCCATCGGGCTTGACGTCCATGGAGACGCCGTTGCCTTCAATATGCACGTTGTGCGGGAACTGCCCCGCGTTCTGCAGCGTCCACCGCGATGAGCCGGCGGACACCGACATCTGGGCGGGCGTAAAGGAGAACTCGCGCATCTGGACTGTCGCGGCGGCCTGGGCGTACGCCACGCCGATGGTCGAGCCGATTGCAAGCAGCCCGGCGGCGAACAGCACCCATCCAAGTCGAACCTTGCTCAGCGTCACAGGTCCCCTCCTGGCGAATTGCAGGACGCACGCGCTTGCGCATCCTGTCTAGAGGAGTACGGCTAGTGGTGCCGGCGCGGTTTGAAACTCGGGCCACAGTTCGACGCTTCTCTGCACCAAAGGTTCGCCGCGGGACCGGTCAGCATCCCTTCGGGGACACGAGACCGGTCGGCCTAGTCTGGCCGCGATTGGCCGGTGACTTTGACGTCGTCGGGGTCGGCGCGATCGGCGTCGCCGCCCATGCTCTTGGTGCCGTGGCTACTCTGGTGTGAACCCATATCGGGCAGCGTGTCGCGCAGACTCACGTCATCTTCGACGAGGTCGCCACCTCGATTGGGCGTGAGCTGCGCCGTGGCATCCGCCAGCGGCTGCTTTTTCTCTCGCATACTGCACGGAAGGGCTGCAAGCGGTGTGCCTCAGCCGATGGTGTGGCGCAGGAAGTCGAGGGCGTTCTGGCCGGCGATTTTGCGAATGTCGTCGTCGCTGTAGCCGCGGGCGATCAGACCTCGGACGATGTTCGAGCCATCGGCGGGCGATTCCAGCCCATCCAGGTACGGCGCTGGCAGCTCCGCGGGCGCGTCGCGGCCGAGCAGCACGCGGTGGAAGCCCACGTGATCGCCCACCTGGGTATCTGTGCCGATCCCGACGTGGTCCACGCCGACCAGTTTCACGAAGTAGTCGTAGTGGTCGAGCACGCAATTGATGTCCTGCCGCGGATCATCGCTGAGCGAGTTCGGGACCGCCGTCACGCACAACAGACCACCGCGCGCGGCGCACGCCTGCAGATCGGTATCGAAGCGCGACCGCCGCGTGGGGCGGATCGTGTACGCGGCGTTGTGGCTGAAGATCGTCGGCACTCGGGACGACTCGATCGCTTCCTGGGCGGTGCGTGAGCCGGCATGTGACAGGTCGATGGCCATACCGATGTCGTTCATGCGTTGGACGACCTGGAGGCCAAACTCGCTCAGACCGCAGTCGGTGCGCTCGTATTGACCGTCGCCAATCGGGCTCTTGCGCATATAGGTCAGCCCGGCCAGGCGGACGCCGATGCCGTACAGGACGTCGACGTGGTGCAGCTGCTGCTCGATCGACAGATGTTCCAGCGTCGGCAGCCAGCCGACCTCGCCGCGCTGTTTGGCGTCCAGGATGTCCTGGGTACGCGTGATCCTGGCCACGCCCGGGGCCTTGTGCATGTCGGCGAGCATCATGCCCACCTCGTCCACCAGGTCGGAGAAGCGGCTGAACGACGCGTCGGGCACCTTGCCGATGCACGACAGGAGATTGGCGGTGCAGACGGTCGACCAGCCGCCGGCACACACGGCTTCGAAGCCCCATGAGTAAGCGTTGCCGCGGAAATACGCCGGCATCTCCTTGGCATCAGCCGCGAGCACCATCGGGTGCTGGTGCATGTCGATCAGCACCAGGTCTTCCATCAGACGGTCGAAGCGCAGCTCCTGCTCGCGATCGAGCGGAACACGCATGGACGGCACGCGGTTGACTTGCGCAGCCAGCGGGATGTCCGACGGGACGCTCGGCATGCAGGGCAGTTCACCATACTGTGTGCATGCGCCGCAGCACGCATTTCGCACAGTTCGGGGTGCCGACCGTGGCGCCGCCGCCATTTCAGCCCCTCGGACGGGCCGAAGTGGTCGAGCGCACGACGACAAGCGTCCGCTTGCGGTGTGACCGAGCGACGGTGGAAGTGACGGCCCTGGCCGCGGATCTCTTTCGCGTGGGGCTGTTCGGTGAAGGGCAGCCGGTGGACTACCGATCGCACGCGGTGGCAAAAACAGACTGGCCAGTCGTGCATGCAACCGTTGACGCTAGCGGCACGAGCATCGTGACCGACGAGTGCACGGCGCGCATCGCGCTGGAGCCGTTGCGCATCGGATTCGGAGACGCGACAGGCAGGCAGTTCGCGGTCGATGATCAGCAACTGGGGATGGGCTTCGCGCCGCTCGGACCCGACCTGCTCGATCCCCTCGGCGCCCCGGCGCGCGTCTACAAGCAGCACACCCGGACGACCCACTACTTCGGCTGCGGCGAACGCACCGGCGGACTCGAAAAGACCGCCAGCCGCCAGGTGTTCTGGAACGTCGATCCCCCGTCCCAGCACACGGCATCGCTGAACAACATGTACACCTCGGTGCCGTTTCTGCTGGCCATCGACAAAGGCCAGGCGTGGGGCCTGTTCGTCGACAGCAGCTACCGCCTCGAGTTCGACCTGGCCAATGAGGACCCCGCGCGCTGCGGCTTCGGCATCGACGGTGGGCCGCTCATCTACTACGTCTTTGGCGGCCCGACGCCGGCGAAGGTCCTCGAGCGCTACACCGAGCTGACCGGTCGCATCTGGCTGCCGCCGCGCTGGGCGCTGGGCTATCACCAGAGCCGTTGGGGCTACCGCACCGCTGACGAGGTGGTCGAGCTCGTTCGAGAGTTCCGCTCACGCGACGTGCCGCTCGACGCGGTCTATCTCGACATCGACTACATGGATGGCTATCGCGTCTTCACCTGGGACAAGAAGCACTTCGGCGATGCAGCCGCACTCGCCAACGACCTGCGTACGCTGGGCGTGAAGCTGGTGACGATCGTCGATCCCGGCGTGAAGATCGACGAGCAATACGAGGTGTACACCTCAGGTCGAGACAACGACCTGTTCTGCAAGACGTTCCATGGCAGCGAGTACCGCAACGTGGTCTGGCCGGGCATGTGCGCGTTCCCCGACTTCACCAACCCCCGCACGCGGGAATGGTGGAGCGACAATCATCGGGCGCTCATCGACGTTGGTGTCGCGGGCATCTGGTGCGACATGAATGAGCCGACGGTGTTCGTGCCGACGCCGCATACCCTGCCCGACGACGTCGCGCACCATGGCGACGGTGAGGCCAAACTGCACGTCCAGGTGCACAACCTGTATGGACAGCTGATGGCGCGCGCAGCGCACGAAGGGTTGCGCAAGCTGCGGCCGGACCAGCGGCCGTTCGTCATCTCGCGCTCGGGATTCGCCGGGCTGCAGCGCTGGGCGCTGCACTGGACGGGCGACAACTCATCCTGGTGGGAGCACCTGTGGATGAGCATGCCGCAGCTGCAGAACCTCGGATTGTCGGGGTACGCCTGGGTGGGCGTAGATATCGGCGGCTTCTCGGGCGACGCCACCGGTGAGCTGGTCACGCGCTGGACCGAGTTCGGGATCTTCCAGCCGTTCTGTCGCAACCACTCAGCCTGGGACACGCGGCCGCAAGAGCCGTGGGCATTCGGCGAGCAGTACGAAGGACTCATTCGCTCCGCGCTGCAGATGCGTCAGCGACTCGTACCGTACCTGTACACGCTGTTCGAGGAAGCCAGTCGCACCGGCGCGCCGATCTTGCGGCCTTTGTTGTTCGAATTCCCCGACGATGAAGCGACCTACTCCGCCGACGATGAGTTCATGGTCGGCGACGCCCTGCTGGTCGCGCCGATTGCCCGGCCCGGCACCGAGTACCGCCACGTCTACATCCCACGCGGTACGTGGGTGCACTGGTGGAGCGGTGAGGCAGTCCGCGGCCCGGCGCACGTGCTGGCGCACGCGCCGCTTGGGCAGCCGGCAGTGTATGCACGCGCAAACACGCCGGTTCCACTGTGGCCGGCTCTGGCTTACGAGGGTGAGCGCGCGGCCGACCCGCTGACCTGGCTCATTCACGTCGCCGAGGCTGAGTCGGGCGAGCTGACGCTCTACGAAGACGCCGGCGAGGGCTACGCGTATCAGCAGGGCGAGTTTGCCCGGACACGCGCGGCGTGCAGCGCCAGTGGTGGCCGAATCGACGTACGACTTGGCGCGCCCACGGGGGCGTACGTCGCGGATCGCAAGCGGATCGAGCTGGAGCTGCGCGGGATCGAGAAGCCGCGTGACGTGCTGGTCGATGGCCAGGCTGGCGACTGGGAGCACGACGGCGCGCGGTTGCTGGTTCGGCTGGCGGCCGGCGCCGGCCACGAGGTCGTGGTCGAGGCGTGAGCCGCTACGACGCGGTCGTGGTAGGCGCTGGTCCGAACGGGCTCGCGGCGGCGATCACGCTCGCTCGCGCTGGCAAATCGGTGGTGGTGCTCGAGGCGGAAGACCAGCCGGGCGGCGGCGCCCGCTCGTTCGAACTGACCCTGCCGGGGTTTATCCACGACCTGTGCTCGGCCATCGTGCCGCTGGCGGCGTGGTCACCGTTCCTGCGCCGCTTGCCGCTCGAGGACTTCGGCTTCCAACTCGCGTACTCGGACCTGGAGGTTGCGCACCCGCTCGACGATGGCACCGCCGCCACGCTCGAACGGTCGGTCGAGCGCACCGCCGCGGGCCTCGGGTGCGACACCGCGGCCTATCGACGGCTGATGGGGCCGCTGGTGGCAGACGCAGGGAACATGCTGAGCGACGTGTTCAACTCGATGCGCTGGCCGCGCCACCCACTCAGCCTGGTGCGCCTGGCGCCGCCAGCGCTCTTGCCCGCGACCACCCTGGCGCGGCTTGCATTTCGAGGCGAGCCGGCGCGCGCACTCTTTGCTGGTCTGGCCGCGCACTCCATCCTGCCACTCGAACGGCCGATCAGCGGCGGTTTTGGATTGATCATGGGCGTGCTCGGGCACGCGGTCGGTTGGCCACTGGTGGCTGGTGGCACCCAGCGACTGCCCGATGCGCTCATCGGGTACCTCCGCTCGCTGGGCGGCGAGGTGCGCACCGGGGTGCGGGTGGCCGCACTGTCCGATCTGCCCGCGCACGATGTTGCGCTGTTGAATCTCACGCCACGGCAGGTGCTGGCGATCGCTGGTGAAGGGTTGTCGGAGCGATACCGCCGTGTCCTGCGCCGCTATCGGTATGGCCCAGGTGTTTTCAAGCTCGACTGGGCATTGGATGGCCCGATCCCGTGGACCGCCGCGGCCTGCGCGCGCGCGGCGACGGTGCACCTGGGCGGAACGCTGGGGGAGATCGCGGCTGGTGAGCGCTCGGTGTGGGCGGGGCAACACCCTGCACAGCCGTTTGTGCTGCTGGCACAGCAGTCGCCTTTCGATCCGACGCGGGCGCCGCCGGGAAAGCACACCGCGTGGGCGTACTGCCACGTGCCGCATGGCTCGACCGTGGACATGACCGAAAGGATCGAGGAGCAGGTCGAGCGCTTCGCGCCGGGATTCCGCAAGCGGATTCTGGCTCGCAGCGCCATGGATGCGCCGGAGATGGAGCGGCGCAACGCGAACCACGTCGGAGGCGACATCAACGGCGGCGTCGAGGACTTTACGCAGCTGCTCACACGGCCTGCGGCTCGGCTGGTGCCGTACAGCACGCCTGACTCGCGGCTGTATCTGTGCTCCTCATCCACGCCGCCCGGAGGTGGTGTCCACGGCATGTGTGGGTTCCTGGCCGCGCAGGCAGCACTGCGGCGTCTACGATGAGCGGCATGTCTCCTGACGCACGGCCGCGCGTGTTCGTCTCCCGCCGCATCATGCCCGAAGGTCTGGATTTGCTTGCACACGAGGTCGACGTCGACCTGTGGCCCGAGGAGCTGCCGCCCGATCGTTCGGAGCTGCTCCGCCGCGTGGCTGGTGTCGATGGCTTCCTGTCGATGCTGACCGAGCGTGTGGACGACGAGCTGCTGGACGCGGCCGGACCACAGCTGCGCGTGGTCAGCAACTACGCCGTGGGTTTCGACAACGTCGACGTCGCGGCGTGCTCGCGACGGGGCATCGCGGTTGGCAACACGCCCGGCGTGTTGACCGAGACGACTGCCGATTGCGCGTTCGCCTTGATGATGGCCGCCGCGCGACGGCTGCCCGAGGCGTACGACTACGTGCGCCAGGACCGCTGGAAAACGTGGGGACCGCTGCTCTTGCTCGGGCCGGATGTGCATCACGCGACGTTGGGCATCGTCGGGTTCGGTCGAATCGGACGCGAGCTGGCCAAGCGTGGCCGCGGTTTCGATATGCAGATTCTGTATCACGACGTGTATCCCGCTTCGGCTGAGGACGAAGCGCGGCTGGGCGCGCGTCGAGTATCGATGGATGAGCTGCTGGCCGCGAGCGACTTCGTGACGCTGCACGTGAACTTGACGCCCGAAACGCACCACCTGATGAACGCCGAGGCGTTCGCGAAGATGAAGAAGTCGGCGGTGCTGGTGAACGCCTCGCGCGGGCCGGTTGTGGATCCATCCGCGCTGTACGACGCGCTGAAGAACGGCGTAATCGCCGCTGCCGGGTTGGACGTGACCGAGCCCGAGCCGCTGCCTGGCAACCACCCGCTGTTGACCCTGCCGAACTGCCTCGTGGTGCCGCACATCGCCTCGGCGTCGTTCCAGGCCCGCGGCGGCATGGCGCGCATCGCCGCGCAGAACGTCCTGGCCGGGATCAAGGGCCAGCCGCTGCCGGCGTTTGTCAATCCTGACGTGTTCGCTTCGCGGACGTGACCTAGCAGGCTGGATGAAGATCCTTCGACAGGCTCAGGACGACCCTTCGACAGGCTCAGGGTGAGCGGAGCCGTTCGAAGCCGCTCATGGTGAGCTTGTCGAACCATCATGGTGAGTTTCAGCAGTCGAATCCAGAGCGGGGACCGCTTTCATCAGCCTGCTAGGCGGAGTCGAGGCCAATCGTCCAGGCGACGGCGCGGCGGGGGGCGGTGCGCTCCGCGTCAGTGCGCGGCTCGTCTTTGAAGCGGTAGTCCTCCTTGCGGATGACTTCGTCGAGCTCGGCGACGATCTGTTCGGCGTGTTTGCGGGCCAACGCCAGCAGCGGTTCAGCGCGTTTGCCGCCGCGCTCCACGGCTCGTCTGGTATGCGGCAGGCACAAGCCATCGGAATGGCGGAGCACGTCAGCGAGGGCCGGATCGACAAGCGCCGCGACCAGCGCGTCGACGTAGCGGCCTTCGGCATCGGCCTCGGCTGAGCAGACGACGCAGCCAACCTCGCGCGGTCGGCCACTCAGCAAGCTGCGCAAGCCACTCCGTTCGGGCGGCGCGTCGAGCCCGCGTAGCGCGGCGGTGATGACGTCGCGGTAGATGATGGCCGTGCCCAGCACGTTGCCAGACATCGACAGCCAGCGCTGCGCGTGCAGCGCGCAGAATCCACGCGACGCCCGCAATTCGGCGCGCACATCGATGTCATTGACCTGCTCGTACGAGAGCGCCTTCAAGAACCGCCCAACCGAGCGATGGGTGAGGTGGCATACCGCGCAGCCGTGGCGAGCCAGGGCATGGCGGACCTCGGCGTCTGGCGCGTCGCGGCCTACGGGGTGGCGCATACTGTGTGACTAAGAAGCTTGCCAGCCGAGGCTCCCTCCGGGCGACAGTTCGAGATCCATCATGGCGATCAGCGCGCCGTCATCGTGGAGGTCGGCGCGACAATCCGTGAATACACCGTCGGCCAGGCCACGGTCCTGGATGGCTTCGACGCGAGTGCGATGGCTGACGGTGGCAGAGGTCAGCCGTTGCTCCCGTGGCCCAATCGACTGGCGGATGGGCAGTACGAATTCGACGGCCAAGCGCTGCAGCTGCCGATCGACGAGCTGAGCCGGCGCAACGCCAGCCACGGGCTCACGCGCTGGCTGAGCTGGCGCGTGACCAACCACCAGCAGCACCAGGTCACGCTGAGCCACGTCATCCATCCGCGACCGGGCTATCCATTCACGCTGGCGCTGGAGATCGAGTACGCCCTGTCCGAGATGGGACTCGCCGTCCAAACCACCGCCCACAACCGTGGCACCCGCGCGCTGCCGTACGGCGCTGGCTTCCATCCGTACGTGACAGTGGGTACGCCGCGCATCGACCACGCGCTGTTGAAGTTACCCGCGCGGAGTGTCCTGGCAGTTGACGAGCGGCTGATCCCGACCGGCGATCGGCGAGACGTGAGTGGCACGGAGCTCGATTTCCGGACCGCGCGTGTCATCGCCGAGCAGCGGATCGATGCGTGCTTCGCCGATCTGCAGCGTGACCCAGACGGCCGAACGCGGGTCGAGCTGTGCAGACAGGACAGCCAGCGAGCGGTCACGCTGTGGATGGACGACGCGTTCAAGTACATCCAGGTGTTCACGGGCGACACGCTCGCGCCGCACCGCCGGCGACAGAGCATCGCCATCGAGCCGATGACCTGCCCACCGAACGCGTTCCGCAGCGGCGTCGACCTGGTCCGCATCGAGCCGGAGCAGCGGCACACCGGCGGCTGGGGCATCTTCACAACTCGTTAACTCGATTCCAAGTTGGCGCCAATGGCGGGTCGTTAACTTCAAGCCAGTGCCGAAACATCGAATGCCGCGCAGCCTGGCCGCGGTCAGCGCTTCCGTCGTGGCCGCGATCTACGCCGCCGGCTACGTCCGTACGCAGCCGTTCGACCAGAGCCTGGCGGCAAGCGAGCCCACAGCGCTAAGCCTGGCGACCAGCTCGCCTACAGCGCAGACCGTGGCCACGCCACAGCCGACGCCCGTGATCATCGCGCGCTAGCCCGTTGTGGTCAGCACGCTGCTCCTGGAGCTGGTGGAGCCGCTGGTGCTGGATCTGAACAGCTTGGCCAAAGGACTGGCGATCGACCTCGCCGCGCGCGAGCTGGGCGAGCTGAGGAACTTCTGCATCGAAGCGGGCGGGGATCTGTTCGGGCGAGGCCGCGGGCCGCGCGGTGGCGCATGGCGCGTTGGCATCCGCGATCCGCACGGTGATGGACTGCTAGCGCGTTCGCTCACGGTGACGGACGCCGCGGTGTGCACCTCTGGTGACTACGAACGCGGTGGACACAACACCGCGGTGCTGGTGACGGCGGAAGGCGAAGTGGTGGAATGCCCATGAGCTGGCTGCTGCGAACGGCGAAGGGACAGCTGCTCTTGATCTTCGGCGGGCTGCTGGTGCTCGCGGGTGGTACGTCCAACTGGCGGAACCTGGCAGCGGCTGTAGTGACGGCGTGTCTGATCGACGGCGCGTGTATGTGGCTGGAGCTGGGCCGGCCGCGCCTACCGACCAGCGCGCTGCTCAGCGCGCTCATCGTGTTCTTCATTCTGTCGCCCAGCGAGTCATGGCTGGTCGTGGCCTGGACGAGCGGCTTCGCCATCGCGGCGAAGCGGTTGGTCCGCGTGCGCCGCGAGCACATCTTCAATCCAGCCGCGGCGTTGTTCCTGGCGTTCTTCATGCTGACCGACCTGCCGACCTCACCCAATCGCTACGTCGATCAGGTGTGGTACGGCCTGCTGGCGGCGGGCGGGGCGGTCGCGGCGCAGCTGCTGGGCGCGGGTCAGACATACCTGCTCGTGGGCACGCTGGTCGCCAATCTGGGGCTGGCAGGGGTGCGCGCGTGGCGACGGCAGGCCGCGCCGCTTCTCGCGCGGGACCCCGCGTAGCATTCGTGTGTGGCCGTTCTCGAGCAACCGCGTGAGCAGGTTGTCGAGCCAGAGCAGCCGGCGCTGCTGTCCAACCGACGTGGTCGCACGCTGCTGGCCAGCATCACCGCCGCGCACTTTTCCCACCACGTCACCAATTCACTGCTGACTCCGCTGCTGCCGCTCATCCGCGACGCGTTCGCGCTGTCGTACGCGGAGACCGGTCTGCTGGTCTCGGCCTACGGCATTAGCCTCGGTGGCTCGAACATGCCGATGGGAGCGCTGGCCGACCGCATTGGCTCACGGCCGGTCATCGTCGTCGGACTCATCGGTACCGGCCTGCTCAGCCTGGCACTGGCCACGGCAGGCGCGTACTGGCAGCTCGTGCTGCTGCTGGTGCTGCTCGGCCTCGTGGCGGGCACGTACCACGGGCCGGCCGCGGCGCTTCTCGCGCGCGCATTTCCGCAGCACGTCCGCGGCGCTGCGCTGGGCCTGCACATCACCGGCGGACACCTGAGCCTTTTCATTACGCCCGTCGCCGCGGGTTTGCTGCTGGCTTCGTCGGGCACCTGGCGAACCTCCTATCTGTGGCTGGCCGCGGCGCCGCTGCTCACCGCGGTACTCGTGTGGCGGCTGAAGGTGCCCGCGCAGGCCATTCACGTCGGAGGGCACGAGCACATCGGCGTCCTGCGCTCGCTGATCGACGTCGCGCGCTCGGTCGGCCCGCTGGTGCTGCTGTCGATCGTGTTCCAGACCCTGTACGCGGCCATCCTCGCGTTCATGGCGCTGTACCTGGTGGATGCGCGCGAGCTTCCTCCGGCCCAGGCCGCGGCGTTCGTCGGGGCGCCGCAAGTGATCGGTGTGCTCGGCTCGCCCATCGGCGGCTACCTGTCCGATCGACTCGGCCGCCGCGCGGTCATCCTGACAGGCATGGTCCTGGTCGGCCCGGCGCTGTACGCGCTCACGGTGGTCCCGGTGGCGCTGCTGCCGCTCGCCCTGCTGGGCATTGGCCTGGCGAGCGCGCTGCGGCAGACTGTGACAGAAGTGCTGGTGATGGACAGCGCACCGCCGCAACGTCGAGCGATGGTCATGGGCAGCTACTACATGCTGTTCCAGCAGCTCGGCGGTATCGCGGCGCCGCTGCTGGGCGTGCTGGCCGGCCTGATCGGCATCGGCGCCAGCTTCAGCGCGATTACCCTCACGCTCGCGATCGGCTCCGCGCTCGTTCTGCTGGTCCATCGCAAGCTGCTGTGATGCGCACGAGCGTCCACTGACCTATGCCACGCGCAGCACTGAATGGAGTCGAGTTGTACTACGAGGAGACTGGCGAGGGGCCGCCGCTGGTGTTCTGCCATGAGTTCGCCGGCGACTACCGCGCCTGGGACCCGCAGGTGCGGGCGTTTGCGCGCCTGTATCGCTGCATCACGTATTGCCATCGCGGGTTTCCGCCGTCCAGCGTCCCGACGGACCCCGCGGCCTATTCGCAGGACCAGTTGATCGCGGACTTGCTCGGACTGCTCGACTACCTGCACATCGAAGGCTGCCACCTCGTTGGCTTCTCCATGGGTGGCAACGTGGTGCTCAACTTCGCCATGCGTTACCCCGAGCGCTGCCACGGCATCGTCGTGGTCGGCACCGGTGCAGGCAGCTCCAACCGCGAACGGTTTCTCAGCGACATCGAGCGCACGGTCGACCTCCTGCGCACGCAAGGGATCGCTGGATTTGCCGAGGTGTACGCGCGCGGACCGACCCGCCTGCCGTTCTTGCGCAAGGACCCGCACGGCTGGTCGGTCTTCCGCAAGCAGCTCGAGGACCATTCCGCCGAGGGCCAGGCGCTCACGATGCTGGGGGTCCTGAGGCCGCGGCCCACGATCTTCGCCCTGGAGCCACAGCTGGAGCAGCTGCGGGTGCCAACGTTGCTGATGACCGGCGATGAGGACGAGCCGTGCGTCGAACCGGCGGTGTTCATGAAGCGCAAGATCGCGACGTCTGGACTGGTCGTGGTGCCGCAGACCGGGCACGCCATCAACCTCGAAGAGCCCGCGCTCTTCAACCGCGCCGTGCTGGACTTCTTCCGGCTGGTCGAGGCCGACCGCTGGGCAACGCGCGCGGCGATCAGCTCGGGCCTGCTGCCGTAGGCTGCACGCGTGGCCTACGAAGTTCGGATCACCGCTGGCAGCGTCACCTGCACCGCGCAGATGTTGCCCAACCGCACCGCGCGCGCACTGTGGAACGCGCTCCCGCTGACCGGCTCGGCCAATCGGTGGGGCGACGAGATCTACTTCGAGGTACCCGTCGACCTGGCCGAAGATGACGGCGTCGAAGTGGTGCAGATCGGGGATATGGCGTACTGGCCACCGGGCAACGCGGTGTGCATTTTCTGGGGCCCAACACCCGCGAGTCGGGCCCAGGAACCGCGCGCGGCCAGCGCCGTCAACGTATTCGGACACATCGACCACGGCGCCGCCGACTTCGCTAGCGTCGCGACAGGCACGCGGGTGCGGATAGAGGCTTTACCCTAAGTTGCCATGGCCGATCCGGCGGTGCGGCGTGCGGTGCTCGCGGACTTCGAGACCGCGCGCGAAGCCTTCGAGGATTCGTTGCGGCGGGCGCCAGATGCCGCGCTGCGGTACAAGCCAGCCGGTGAGGACTACGCGCTGGGCGGGCTGGTCGTACACGTCACGGACGTGCTGCGCCGCTACGCGCGGCTGATCGACGCGCTGCGACAGCATCAGTTCGGGGGCTTCGTTTCGCCTGAGCACATGACTGCCGACGAAGACGCCGCGCGGATCCGTGAGGGCTTCGCGGGCGAAGCGCGCGGCCCCGTCGTCGAGGAGATGCGCGCGGCGCACGCGGCGATGGTGGACGCGATCCTGGTCGGCGGCGAAGAGGACTTCACGCGCAAAGCCGCGGTTGTGTACGGCTCGGGTGACCCGTATCCGACCAGCCCCTCGGACGTCATGGGCTGGGTGGCAGACCACTACCGCGAGCATACGCAGCAGATTGGCGACCTGGTGTCTGCCTGGGCGGAGGCCACGCGCTAGTCTTGCGGCGGGCGCGGTTCGGGGTGCGCGCTGCGTTACCAGCCTGGCTGGTGGTGTTCGCGTTCGCGGTCGCGATGGCCTACGTCGAGTCGGCCGCGGTCCTGTACCTGCGCACGATCTACGGCGGAGTCGATCCGGTGGGCCCGCGCCACACGCTGTTCGATCCGCTGCCCGACTTCGTGTGGGTGGAGATCGGCCGCGAGGCGGCAACGATGATCATGCTGTTGGCGGTCGGCTGGCTCGCCGGTCGGGGAGTGTGGGACAAAGTGGGCGCGTTCGCGCTCGCGATGGGCGCCTGGGACATCTTCTACTACGTGTTCCTGCTCGTGTTCGCCGGCTGGCCAAGCTCGCCGCTGGCCATCGACGTGCTGTTCCTGATCCCGCTGCCATGGTGGGGCCCGGTGATCGCGCCGATGCTGTGCGCCGCCATCATGATGGTCGCCGGCGCCGCGCTCATGGCCCGCGAGCTCGGCGATGGTCTGCCGCGCCCGCCGCGCGCTGTCTGGCTCACGGTCCTGGTCGGCGCGGGGCTGTGCCTGATCGCGTTCATGCTGGACGCCCTGGTGGCCGCCGTGCATGGACTCGATGCCGCGTACGAAGTGCGCGCGGGCCCGTTCCCGTGGCCGATCTACCTGGCCGGCGTGGTGCTGGCGATTGGTGGTTTGTGGCGGGGGCTGGTGCAGCCGCGGGAGGTGGCGTGAACGGCGATACCAACCGGCTGCCGGAGATCAAGGCAATCGAGCGCCAGGAGTTCGAGCGCTTCAACAGATACGTGCAGCAATTGGACGCGGGCGGCTGGGTCGAGCAGTCGTATTGCACCGACTGGCTGGTCTACCAGGTCGTCTCGCATCTTGGCTCGGGTGCGCGGATCGGCCGAATGCGTCTCGAAGCGTGGACCGACCGTCGCCCGCCGGTGTCGCGTGAGGAAATGCAGGCGGTGTGGGGGTTCTTCGATAGCCTGCGTCCGCACCAGATGCTGGAGGCGTACTCGGAAGCCGCCCAGGAGTACATGGCCGAAATCGAAACGCTCCCGGACGAGGTGGGTACGCGCGAGGTCGACGGCTTTGCCGGGAAGCGTCCGCTGTTCGGCTATCAGCTCAGTCGCTTGTGGGAGCTGGCACACCACACCTGGGACGTGTACGTGGCGCGCGATCGGCAAGCGCGACTTCCCGCGGACGCCGTGGCGATACTCGCGACCTTGCTGCAGTACGCCAGCTTACCCATCGACCAGCAGCGGGCGGCCGTCCTGGCCGAAGAACGGGTCGAAGAGCTGGTGCGCTTCGTCGCCGGGCGCCATTACGTACCAGGCAACATGCCGCTGCTGCGAGCGGTCACCGGCGATCTGACAAACGTGCGCCGCGCGCTGCGTCCGTGACCGACTGGCTCGATCACGCGCGGGCGCTGGCGCCACTGGTCGAACAGTATCGCGTCGAGGCGAGGAGACCCGCCGGCTGCCGCGGCCCGTGTTCGAGGCGATCCGCGATGCAGGGTTCTTTCGGTTGTGGGTGCCGCGCAATCTGGGGGGCGCCGAAGTCGACCCCGAAACTTCGCTGGACATCGTGGAGGAGCTCGCGCGGCAGGACGGCGCCGTTGGCTGGAGCGTGATGATCGCGGGCAACAACAGCGTGCTGTGGGGCTACCTGGCTGCGCCGGCCGCGGCCGAGATCATGGCTGGCAATCACAGCGCCGTATTGGCGGGCTCGATCCTGGCTGGATCCGGGACCGCGACACCGACCGAGGGCGGCTATCGCATCACTGGCCGCTGGCCGTTCGCGAGCGGTTGCGATCACGCCGACCACATGATTGGCGGCTGCCGCCTGGCCGACAACCCCGAGCAGATGCGCGCGTTCATCCTGCCGATCGCCCACTGCTCGATTCTGGACACCTGGTCAACGGCTGGCCTGCGCGGGACGGCGAGCCATGACTTCGTTGCCGAGGACGTGTTCGTGCCGCACGGCAACGACTTTCCCTATCCCTTTCCCGGGGGCTGTCAGGCGGGACCCCTGTACAACACGCCTATTCCCAACATCTGGGCGCCCAATATCAGTGGCGTGGCGCTGGGTATCGCCCGCGACGCCATCGACACCTTCGTCGAGATCGCCGCTGGCAAGCGGTCGCTGATGGGCCGCGCGCTGCTTGCGGAGCGCGAAACCATCCAGGAGCGGGTTGGGCGGGCAGAGGCGCTGCTGCGTCAGGGCCGCGCGTTCGTGGTCGAGACGCTGCGCGCGAACTGGACGACGCTGTGCGCTCGCCAGCCGCTGCCGCTTCGGAATTGTCACCGATCAGAACATGTCATGGACCGAGACCGTCGAGCGCTGGCAGTTGTTCGAGCGGCTGGGCTTCGACAGTGTGTGGAACTGCGATCACCTGGTTCAGCCCAGCCGACCCACTGGCCCCTACTTCGAGGCCTGGACGTTGTTGGCCGGACTGGCCGCGCGGACCGAACGCATCCGCATCGGCGTGCTCGTGAGCAGCAACACGTTTCGCCATCCGGCGCTGCTGGCGAAACAGGCTATGACCGTCGATCACCTGTCGAACGGTCGACTCGAGCTGGGCCTCGGGGCAGGCTGGTACGAGCCCGAGCACCGCATGTTCGGCTTGGACTTCCCGGGCCCGCCCGAGCTGGTGGCGCGCTTCCGCGAAGCTGTCGAGATCGTCGATCGCCTGCTTCGCAACGACACGACTTCGTACGAGGGTCGCTACTACAAGCTCCGCGAAGCGCTGTTTCGACCCGGTCCGATCCAGAAGCCGCGGCCACCGTTCATGCTCGGGGCGCACCGCCCGCGCATGCTGCGCATCATCGCCGAGTACGCCGACACCTGGAATTCGTTTGGCACTGTCGACGAGATGCGCGAGCGGAACGCGATCCTCGACGAGCAGTGCGCGGCCATCGGACGCGACCCCAGCACGATCGTGCGCTCCCTGTACGGCTGGGCATCGATGATGCCCGCCGACCCGTGGGCGTCGCCCGCCGCCTTCGAAGACATGGTCGGGCGCTACGGTGAAGCAGGCGTCAACGAGTTCCTGATCGATCAGCCGCGGCCTGAGCAACAGGCGGTTCTCGACCGTGTCGCCACCGACCTTCTCCCGCGCTGGCGATAAGCTGCCCTTGGATTCGCGAGCCGCTGTGCGTATCCTGTGCGCGGCAGGCCGGGGGCGGTAATGGAGGACTCGAAACTAGAAGCGGGCGCACGCTTGGCCGTGACGTGGGAGGCAGATCGGTCGGTCAAGAGCATGAACACGCTCGACCACGTGACCAGCTATATGCGCACGCTGGTCGAGGCACTGACCCTCGCTGGCTGGGAGCCGCTGCGTCTGGACGCCGAGCTGCGCGTTACGCCGCGCATGATTGTCGAGCTCGACGTCGAGGGCGAAGTCCCCGGACTCGACCAGGCTGGCTTCGCCAAGCTGGCCAGTGTCGCCATCGCCGCCTGTAACTTGTGGCAGGCGCTCGCGCCGGATGCCGAGCTGCGCCTTCGCCCGCGGTTGAATGGGCATCACCCAATCCGCCCCGCGCTAGCGGCTCCGGCCTCGTCCTCGGCAGCAGCGGAACAGCCGCCGTCGTCATCGGTCGCACCGGTACGAACGGTGCAGCACGTCGAGCCGCCCACGGCGGCGCCCGCGTCGCCGTCGACTGAAGTGCCCGCCGCCAGACCACGACTGGCCACTCGCGTGATCGTCGCCGTCCTGTTTGGTGGGTTGCTGGGCCTGTTCGGGCTGCCGCGCCTGATCCCGACGTTCGAGCTGCCAACCATCGCACCAGCCGCTCAGCCACTAGCAACGCTGGCACCGACGCTGCCGCCCGCCGTGCCGCCCACGCAAGCGCCGACTCTGGCGCCCGTCGTGCCGCCCACGCAAGCGCCGACCCTGGCACCCACGACACCGCCGACCAGTGCTCCCACGGCTACGACCGCACCTACCCAGGTAGTGATCAACGTGCCGGTCGCGCCAGCACCGACGCGGGTGCTGTTCGCGGAGCGCTTCGTCAGTCCGCTAGCCGGTTGGCCACACGCACCAGATGGCAACGCCTGGTTCGCCAACGGCCGCTACGAAATGCGGACACGTGAACCGGGCGGCTTCATCGCCATCGAAACTCCGCTCGGCGGACCAGTCGGCGAGGTCTCGCTCAGCGCGCGATTCCGCAAGACCGGCGGACCGCCAGGCGGCGGCTACGGCTTCGTGGTGCGCAACCAGGGCACTGCTCGACTGGACGGCGAGACGCAGCAGGGCAAGTACATCGTGGTGGAGGTCAGCGACCGCGGCGACATCGGCATCTGGCAGCGCGATGAAACGCGCTGGATCGACATCGTGCCGTGGACCATGTCGAGCGCGGTCCACCAGGGGCTCGACCCCAACGAGCTACTGTTGACCACGCAGGGGCGCAGCCTGCGTTTCGTAGTCAATGGCGTCGAGGTCGCCAACACCACCTACAACGCGATCCCCGCTGAAGGTGGTGTCGGTGTGTTCGTAGGCGGCGATCTCAACGAGGTCAGCCTGGAGTGGCTGATCGTCGAGCGCCCGGACGCGAGCTCGCGCTAGCCCTCACCCCGACCCTCTCCCAGAGGGAGAGGGAGACGATGGTAAGCGCACAGCGTGTGCAGCGCGCCCACCGTCACCCAGCCGCGCCACTCGAGCACGGCCGCCGGGCTCGGAGGCTCCCAGGTCAGTGGCCAGCCGCCATCAGCTTCCTGGCGACCAACCAGCGCATCGAGGTGGCGTTCGATCGTGTCGTCATCGAAGAGCCGTCGTTGCGGGCTGTCGGGGGTCGGCGCAAACTGCAGCGGCAAGAAGGCGTGACCGGCTGCGTCCGGGTCGAGTGCCGCCACCCCGCTGTCGAAGAGCTGCCGCGCGATGCGTTCGAATGCTTTCTCTGCTCGCGCGTGATCGGGTACGAATTCAAGAAACGTGAAGATCGCCAGGAAGTCGTACCCGCCGCGCTCGGCGTCGTGCTCGATTGAACGCCAGCAATACTCGGTCGCGGGCGCGAGCCACGGATGCGCGACGCGGTGTTTGTGGAGCAGCCCAGCCGCGGCCGCGGTGGGATTGATCGAGGCCGGCGGATCGGGCTCGACATTCCACCACGGAGCACGCGGAAAGTCTTCCGCCATCGGCAGCACGAACGGCACGCCTCCCTCGCGCGTGCTGATGCTGACCAGGTATTCGCACGCGCGCTGGACCATCGGATCGTCCATGGCGCCGACTTCGTCGAGGATGTGCATCGCCAGCTCAGTCGGCTGCGGCTGGCTGATCGTGGCGCGGAGATCGGGCTCCAGCGCATTGCCGAACCCACCGTCCGGGTTCTGGTAGGCGCGGAGGGTGTCGATGACCGGCTGCGCGTCGCCGCCCAGGAACTGGTGCGCGAAGCGGTAGCGATCCATCAGGCGGGCGTTCGACCAGACAAAGTTGGTCGCGCGAGAAACGTCAGGTTGGATTGCCATGCGTCCAGCGTGCGCTTAGAGCAGAGTGGTGCGCTTGAACGAATCCGTCATCGTTGCTCAGCGCAGGGCGCTGGGCACCTTGCCGGCGAGCTCGGTACATTCGCGGGTGAGATGGGCATGGTCGGCATAGCCAGCTTCAAGAGCCAGGCGTGTCAGGTCCCACTCCTGGGTCCGCGCCTCGTAGAGCAGGCGCATGAAGCGCTGAAAGCGCAGCACGCGCGCGAGCACCTTCGGTCCATAACCGACCGAGCTGCTGAATCGACGCAAGAGCTGACGTTCGCTGATTCCGAGCAGATCGCCTAACTCGCGTACCTGGGCATCGGGTCGCCGCCGAAGGACCGCGACGGCGGCTGCCACCAACGGGTCCACGGACTGCTGTCGCTGCTGCTCGACCGCTTTCTGAAGCACGGCCAGTCCATCAGGGATCGACTCAGCCGCTTCGAGGTTTTCGGCCAGGCGATCGGCGGCATCGCCCCACAGCTCGTGGAGGGGCACGTCCGAATTGAGCAGCGCGTCGGCGGGTAGGCCGAGAAACGCGGGCGCCCGGCCAGGCCTGAATCGAAGACCGAGCACGGGCATGTCTGGCGGCAGATCGGCTACGACGGGCAACGTCGCGGGGCCGGCCACTGTCGGCTCGCGCCCGCGGATCCACACGATATCGACGCAGCCATCGGGCACCACCAACTGCTGGCGAGTGTCCGCGGGTAGTCGAAGGCGGTCGTCAAACCACACGCATGCCACATCGTCGCGGAGTGTTGTGGATGGGTTGAGTTCTCGGTATTCCGCCACTTATAAATGGTACCTTTCGCCCCCCGGGAGGGTTCCGTCGTACACGCCGAAGGACTCGAACGCCTGCCGCGTCCCCAGGATGACCTGCGCGAGCTCGTCCGCGCGCTGGGTGGCTACCGCTGGCGGCTCGGCATCGAGGTCGTGGCGCGCTTCGTGGTGCGCGGCCTCATTGTCGGCGGGTCCCTCCTCGCGCTGGCCTCCGCACTGACGTGGCTGCTCGAGGTGAAGCCGCCAACGGTTGCATTCTGGTTAACGCTGCTTTTGCCGCCTCTGGTTGGGGTCGCGCTGGGCCTGGTGAGCTGGCCATCGCACAGCCAGACGGCGCGAACCGCGGATCGTCGCCTGCGGCTCGATGAGCGGCTCGGCACCGCGGTCGAGCTCAGTCGCTCGGGACACGGCGGTCGCTTCGATCGCATGCAAGTGCGAGACGCTCTCGAACACGTCCGCCAGGCGCCGTCGTGGGGCGCGACTGGCAGGATTGCCAGACGGGAGCTCACGCTGGCGGTGGTGGTGAGTGTGCTCGGCGCGGCGTCACTGCTGTTGCCGCTCCTTCCGCGACCAGCGCTCCCGCCTGTGGCGGAGGTCGCGACCGTGGCCGAGCCCGAGTCTGAGCTGGATGCGCGGCTGATCCCAGCCGACGAGCTCGACATGCGCAGCCTCGGCTCGTTGACGGGCGCGGAGCAGAGCGCCGATAGCGATCTCGCGCCGCGGGTGCGCGCCGCGCAGGCCGAGCAGGAGTCGCTCGACAAGTTGGCGCAGGCGTTGGGTGAGGTTTCGGCAACGCAAGGCGCGGCCGATGCGATCCAACGCCGTGATTTTTCGGCCGCTCGCGAGCAGTTGAACTCGCTGGCGGAGGAAGCGGACCAGTTGTCGGACGCGGCCAAGAAGCAGCTCGCGCGAGCGCTGGCCAATGCTGCCAGCTCATCTGCTACCGATCGGCAACTGGCCGATCGAGAGCGTCAGGCAGCGCAGGCGCTTGGTCGCTCGAACTACGCGGATCAGCGGCAGGCGCTACGGCAGCTGGCCGATCAGATCGAGCGCAGTGGTGGGCGGACGCAGTCGGCGTCGCAGATGGCGCGCGACGTTGGTCGACTGCAGCAGCAGCAGTCTGCCGGGGCTGGCCAGGGGCAGGCGCCGAGCGCGGGGGCGCCCAGCAGTGGTGTCCAGGCGCAGCAGGGGGTCGGGATGAATGGCGCCGCTGGTGGGCAGTCGCCGGACGGCGCCAACGCTGGAGAACAAGGCGGCGTGGGCGCTGGTTCGGGCTCGACTGATGGGGTTGGCGATCCTAGCGGGCGGTTGTCGACATCTGGGCAACTGGTGGAAGTACCCACGAAGCTCGGCCCCGGCCCTGGTGAGCGGCCCGCCGACGGGTCCGAGGACCAGACTGGGGCGAACCCGGGCATCAGCGGCCGCAGCGTTGTCGAGGCCGCCCAAACACAGCAGACCGGCCAGGTCACGCCCGAGCAAAACCTGGTGCCGAGCGAGCAGCGGCCCGTCGTGCGCGGGTACTTCCGATGACCATCGATTGCTCCCTCTCCTTCTGGGAGAGGCTCTATCAAGGGGTGAGGGTGACGTTTCGGCTGAAATGCAGCCCTCACCCGGCTCGCAGGCTCGCCGGCCTCTCCCAGAGGGAGAGGCGAATACCGCGCTGCCCTCACCCGGCGCTGCGCGCCTTGATGAAGCTCTCCCAGAGGGAGAGGCGAATTTTCGTCCGAAAATTGGAGGCTCTAGCAGAGGACCCATGGCTATGACCCTGGAAGGAGCGCGCGCCGACGTGGCCGCGGTGGAGCGGCTGCGGCAGACCGCCGAAGCCATCGAACGTGAAGTGTCGCGGGTGATCGTCGGCCAACAGATGGTGGTCCGCGGCGTCACCATCGCGCTGCTGGCTGGCGGCCACGTGCTGCTGGAGGGCCTGCCTGGCCTGGGCAAGACCTTGCTGGTGCGCACGATCGCCCGCGCGCTGCAGCTCCACTACAGCCGCGTGCAGTTCACCCCGGACCTGATGCCCGCGGACATCCTCGGCACGAATGTGCTGCTCGCGAGCGCTGATGGCGCGAGCCGCTCATTCCAGTTCCAGCCAGGGCCTATCTTCGCCAACCTCGTCCTGGCCGACGAGATCAACCGCGCCACACCCAAGACGCAGTCGGCGCTGCTCGAAGCGATGCAGGAGCACGCGGTTACGGTCGGCACCGTTGGTCACCCGCTGCCGACGCCGTTCTTCGTGCTGGCGACGCAGAACCCCATCGAGCTGGAAGGCACCTACCCGCTGCCCGAGGCCGAGCTGGACCGCTTCTTCTTCAAGCTCCAGGTCGGCTTCCCGTCGCGGACGGAGCTGGCGACGATCATCGAGCGCACCACCGGTCCTCGGTCCGAGCAGCCCGCCACTGTCGGCGACGCCACCACCGTGCTCGAGCTGCAGGAGCTCGCGCGCGAGATTCCCGTGGCCAGCCATGTTGCTGACTACGCGGTCCGATTGGTCATGGCCAGCCATCCTGACCTGCCTGAGGGCGTGGAAGTCGCCAAACGCAATGTCCGCTTCGGCGCAAGTCCACGCGCCGCGCAAGCGATCATCATGGCCAGCAAGATCCACGCGGTGCTGGCTGGCCGCGTCAACGTCGCGTTCGACGACGTGCGGCGGGTTGCGCTGCCCGCGCTCCGACATCGCTTGATCCTGAGCTACGAAGCGGAAGCCAAGGGGATCACCGCCGATCGAGTCGTCGCCGAGCTGCTGACCTCCGTTCGCGAAGAGGGTTAGGCCCGAGTGGCGCAAGCGATCGCCACTGAGACGTTCGGTCGCTTCGAGCGGCTGTCCTTTGTCAGTCGCCGCATGGCGCAGGCTGGCCTGGGCGGTGAGCACCGCAGTCGCCGCCGCGCGCCATCCACCGACTTCACCGACTATCGGCCGTACCAGCCAGGCGACGATTTTCGGAGAGTCGACTGGAACGTGTACGGCCGGTTGGGGACGCTGCAGGTCAAGCTGACAGAAGCCAGAGAGCGACTGGACCTGGTGATCGTGCTCGATTGCTCGGCATCGATGGCCTGGGGCCAGCACGACAAGCTCGCTTTTGGCAGCAGCGTCGCCGCCGCGCTCGGGTTCATCGGCCTCGGTCGTTCTGACGCGGTGCGGATTCTGTCGCTGCGCGAGGGCCACCCGCCGGCTGCCCTGGGACCACTCCGTGGGCGCGCCCGCGTGGCCGATCTCGTGCGCTTCCTGTCGCAGGCTTCCGCCAGTGGCCGCGTGGAGCTGAATCAAGGGCTCGGTGAGCTCGCGCCAACGGATGCCGACCAGCGGCTGGTGGTGCTCATTTCGGACCTGCTGGCGCCATCCGGGATCGAGGCTGGGCTGGACGCGCTCCTCGCAGCTCGAGCCGACGCGGTCGTGCTGCACGTGTACTCCCCCGAGGAACAGGACCCACAACTCACGGGCGAGGTCGAGCTCATCGATGCCGAAACCGACGAGCGACTGGAGCTCGGCGCCAGCCTGGCCACCCTGGAGGCGTACCGCGCCCGCTATAAGCGCTGGATCGCCGAGCAAGAGGCTGCCTGCACCAGCCGTGGCCTGCGGTATGCCCGCATCGCCAGCGACCGCGCCCTCAGCACGGTCATCCTGGACGACCTCCGTCGCGCGCAGGTCGTGCGTTGACGTTTCTGTTGCCGATCGCGCTTGTCGCGCTGGTGGTCGGCCCGGCCATCTACCTCGTGCACGTGCTGCACGGTAGCCGCAAGAAGGTACGCGTGCCCGCGCTCTTCTTGTGGGCGGATCTTCCGCGCGCATCGGCAGGTCGGCGACGCCGCCGCTGGCCGCCGATCACGCTGCTGCTCGCATTGCAAATCCTGGCGGGAAGTCTCGCCGCGCTCGCACTCGCTCGACCAGCCCTGTCGAGCGACCCACCGCGTCACCTCGTCCTCATCGTCGATGCCTCGGCGAGCATGCAGGCCAACGACGTCACGCCCACGCGCTTCGAATCGGCACGCCAGGCTGCCGCGCGGCGGCTGGCCGCACTGTCGCCGAACGATCGTGCGACGCTGATCCGCGCGGGCGTCGAGGCCACGTTGGTCGCCAGCGGCTCACCAGAGGTTGCGCGCCAAGCGCTCTCTGCGCTGCAAGTGGGTCTCGGCAGCGCGGCGATCCGTGAGGCGCTGGCGCTCGGGTCGAGCCAGGTCGCCACGACTCCCGACAAACGCGGGCAGATCGTGGTGCTGACCGATGTGGCGTGGACACCGCTGCCACCGCTGGGAGCGCTCGAGGCGCCGGTGGAAGTCGTGCCTGTTGGCGGCGGAGCTGAGAACCAATCGGTCAGCTCACTGCAGATCCGCATGGACCCGTCAGGCCGCGCGCAGACCGCGTTCGTGGAAATCACCAATACCGCCGATCACGCGGTGCGCGTCCCCGTTCGGCTCACCGCGGACGACGCGCCCCTCGACCAGCGGGACGTCGACCTGGCTGCCCGCGGGCTCACCTGGCTGACGGTGCCGCTGCCGCTCGAGGCGCGCAGCGTGGCGGTGCGTCTGTCTGGTCGCGATGCGCTCGGTCTCGACGACGCCACGGCCAGCATCGCACCCGGCGGACCGCCGCGCGACGTCGTGTTGATGGGTCGAGTCTCGGCCTCCTTGCGTCGCGCGTTCGAGTCGATTCCGTTCGTGCGCCTGCAGGTCCCCGATCCGGGGAGCGCCGATCGCCCGCATGCCGATCTCACGGTGCTGGCCGGGGTGCTGCCCGCCCAACTGCCGGCTGGGCCGCTGTTGCTGGTCGATCCGCCCGCGAGCAGCGCGCGGCTGCTTGGCGCTGGCGTGGGCAGCGCGGCACGGGTGCAAGTCGCGCATCCGCTGCTGCAGGGGCTTGATCTGGCGGGACTGCGCAACGAATCGCCGATCGTCACCGGCGTCCCCGGCTGGGCCACGGTCGTACTGGGCACCGTGCAGGGACCGCTGGTGCTGACGGGCCGCCTGGAAGGACACCCGAGCGTCGCCTTGACCTTCGATCCGACGCTGTCGGGGCTCGAAAAGTCGCTGGCGTATCCGCTGCTGATCAGCAACGCTACGCGCTTCTTGCTGGCGCCGCCCGAGGCCTCGGGCGACACGTTCGATCGAGATGAATCGGACATTCGGCCGCGAGCAGCGCCGACGTTCACCGTCACCGCCTCCGCCGAGCGCGCGGTCGGCGATGGTTGGGCCGATCGTTGGCCGTGGCTGCTCGGCGGCGTCCTGGTCCTGCTCACCGCCGAGTGGGTCGTGTTCGCGAGGCGCGGATGAACCTGCCGTCCATCTCGTTCGAACACCCGCTGCTGCTGTGGCTGTTGGTCCTGGCTGTGCCGATCGTTGTGCTCGTGCCCCGTGGTCGGCTGGCAGGCACGGCGCGCGCGCTGTCGGCCGCAGTCATCGTCATGCGGCTGCTCGTGGTCGGCTTGCTCGTGGCGGGTCTGGCGGAGCCCTCGGCACGGCTGACTGGTCAGGCGCGGGCGGTGGTGTTCGCGCTCGACGTGTCCGACTCGCAGACCCCCGAACAGCGACTCTGGGCGCGGGCGTGGATGCAGCGCGCGGTGCGGTCGCTGCCGCCGGGCAGCCAGTGGCAGGCGATCGAGTTTGGCGAGTACGCCAAGGTGCTCGGTCAGGGGAACGATTCGCCCCCTGGCGCCAGCACCGACCTCGATGCCGCGTTGCGGATGGCCGCGGCCCTGCTGCCGCGCGATGCTTCGCTGTCACCCGAAGTCGTGCTGCTCAGCGATGGTTGGAACACGGCCGGTGCGCTCACCGCGCCTGGCGCTCCGCGCGGTGTCGCCGTTTCCTACGTTGTTCCGCCGCGCATGGGCCAGATGCCAGTGGCGGTGCTGCGCAATCTCGATGTTCCGCCGGCGGTGCGAGTCGGCGACGACGCCGAGATCACCATCGATCTGCAGTCCGCTGACAGGGTTGATGCCAACCTGCGCGTCTGGCTGGACCAGGCGCTGATCGTCGATCAAGAGGTGCATCTCGAGCCGGGCGATTCGCGGGTCGTGCTGCCCGAGCGCATCACCAAACCGGGCTTTCTGCAGATTCGCGCGGAGCTTCAGCAGGACGCGTCAGTGAGCACGCTTGCCGGCGTAACGGTCGCGCGACCGCCGGGCCGGGTGGCAGTGCTCGAGGACCAGCAAGGGCAGGCTGATGCGTTGGTGGGCGCGCTCCAGCGCGGAGGGCTGCAAGTTGCACGCGGTCCCGCCAGTGGGTTGCCGCCCAGCGCCTCGGCGATGGCTGACTTCGATGCGGTCGTGCTGGTCAACACGCCGGCCACGAGTCTCACCCTCGACCAGCAGCGGACGCTGCAGTCGTACGTTCAGGACCTTGGACGTGGGCTCATCGTGGTCGGGGGTCCACGGGCGTTTGCGCCGGGTGGTTACCAGGGGACGGTGCTGGACGATCTGCTGCCGGTCTCAGCCGAGCCGCCGGTAGAGCCCCAGCAAGGCAGTCTGGCGCTGTTCCTCATCGTGGATCGGTCGGGCAGCATGGACGTGCTTTCGGGCGGCACTGCCTCAACGGGCGCTTCCAAGATCGCGATGGCGCGCGAAGCCGCTATCCAGGCCGCCGCCCTGCTGCAACCCGAAGACACGCTCGGCGTGATCGCGTTCGACTCCAGCTACCAGTGGGTGGTGCCGCCGACGAAGCTCCACAACGCCGACGACGTCAAGCGCGCGCAAGCGCAGATCAGCACCATCAAGGCTGGCGGCGGCACGAGCATCCTGCCGCCACTGGAGGCGGCGTACCAGGCCGCGTCCCAGGTCGATGCGCCGCTGAAGCATGTCGTGTTGCTCACGGATGGGGAGTCGAACGATCGCGGCTACGAGGAGCTGATCGAGCGCATGCGGCCGGCGCAGATCACGTTGTCTGCTCTGGCAATTGGCTCGGACTCCGATACGAAGCTGCTGGCTGGCCTGGCTCGGCTGGGTGGTGGACGCTACTACTTCACGGAGCGCAGCGCGCAGATTCCACGGATTGCCAGCAAAGAGACGACGATTTTGACCCGCAACGCGATCATCGAGGGGAAGGTCGCGCCGCTTACTGGCGAGCCCAGCCCGATTCTGCGGTCGCTGACTGGTGACTTCCCTATGCTTGGCGGTTACGTGGCCACCACTCGGAAGGAACGCGCGGTCACCGCGCTGGAGACCGAGCGCGGGCATCCGCTGCTGGCCCACTGGCAGTATGGTCTGGGCCGGGTCGTGGTCTGGGCGTCCGATGCCCAGCAGGGGTGGGCCAAGCAGTGGAGCGTGTGGCCCGAGGCGGCAAAGTTCTGGTCGCAGGCTGTCCGCTGGGCGCTGCCAGCGCCGGTGCCGTCTGATTTCCTGCCGTTGGTGCAGGTGGATCCTGATGGTCGGCACGTTGCGCTGCAGGTCCAGGCGCTGCGCGAGGATGGCCGCTTCGCGGACTTGCAAGACACACGGGCGACGGTGGTGGACCCGAACGGCGCCGCGCGCGAAGTGCAGCTCGCCCAGCACGCACCGGGCACTTACGAGTTCTCCACACGCGTGGACACCCCAGGTACTTACCGCGTGCTGTTCAAGCAGGGTAGTCGCGAAGAGATGGCTGGCTTCGCCATCCCCGACGCCCCCGAGCAACACACGGTCGGCGCCAATCGCGCGCTCCTGGATCAGCTGGCCCGAGATAGTGGTGGCCACGAGCTGCGCGACATCACCGAGCTCGCCCGCCCAGGCAATGGCCCTGGCCCGGCGCTCGCCCTATGGCCGTGGCTGCTCGCCCTGGCGATCGTGCTGCTGCCGGTGGACGTCTACCTCCGCCGCCGCGCGTAGCGTTACTCCGCGCGGAGCGATTCGGCCGGCGTGAGACGGCCTGCTTGCCGCGCGGGCAACACCGTCATTAGCAAAGCGGCGCCAACCGCTATCAGCACGAGCACGGCGAGCTGGTCCCATGGGGTGGTGAAGCGCAGCTCGGGGCTCTGGCGTACCAGGAACGCGATCGTGTTTCTGGCGACATAGAGGCCAATGGCGACACCGAGCGCGGCGCCCAGGAGCGAGACCAGCGTCGACTCGGCGAGCAGCCCGAGGCTGACGGCGCGTGAGGTGAAGCCCAGCGCACGCAGGATGCCGATCTGGCGGCGGCGCTCGACGACCGCGCGTGTGCTCAAGGTCCCCAGGGCGGCGACGCCCGCCAGCAGCCCGACACCCATGAAGCCCTGCAGGATCATGCTCAGCAAACCGCGCACGCCTTGCACCAGCCGCAATTCATCGCCAATCGTGCGCGCGCGCAGGTCGGCGCCGGCCAAGCTCACGCCAGCGGCGAGCTCGCGGGCGTTGGCGCCAGCTGGAACGGACAGCAGGTAGCTGCCTCGGTCCGGCGGCGCCCACGCTGCCAGCGAGGCAGCGCCCACGACGATCGAGTTGCCAAAGGGTCCGCGCGCATCCGCCAGGCCGACAACGTCGACCCGCACCGCTGGCCGCTGCTCGCGCGTGTCACGTAGCCACAGCGCGACGCTGCGAAAATCGCGGCCCTCGCTGGCCTGCACCCGCAGGCGATTGGCCGCGGGCTGCAGCAGCCCAGCGCCCACGATGGCCGTGCCTGGTCGTGTCAGCGCCTGCCAGCCATCGGCCGTGCTTGCCACCGGTGATCCACGCCCCGCGCGGGCGAACTCGTCATCCACGACCGTGAGCGTGACGGGCTGCCAGCGCGAAGCCGAGGCATCGGGCTGGATCGCATCAACCCGTAACGACGACGCCGCGACAATTGCCGAAAACGAGTCGGGTGAGACCACGCCCGAGGCGGCAAGGTCGGCCGCAAGATCGCGCGGAGGCCCGCTCGTCTCCACGCGGATGTCCCATCCGCCGGTGACTGCCTCGGGATCAGCGTAGGCATCGCGCGTGACCGTTAGCATCACCGCCGACAGCGTCAGGCTCAGCACCACCAGCGCGAACATAGCCAGTGTGAGCCCCGTGCGGAACCGATTTGTCGCCACGTAGGCCGTGCTCAGCCGCCACAAGGCGGCGCCCGTGCGGGTTCCGCGCAGCAGCCCGATGTTGTACGCGACGACCCATACCGCGCCCAGCAACATGGCGATGCCACTCAGAAAGCTCATCTCGACCAGCGGCGGAAAGATCGCCAGCGGCAGTAGCCACCAGACGATCAGCGCTCCTCCAGCGAGCGTGAACACAACGCGTTCGGGCCCGCGCAGCCCAACCCTGCGGAGTATCCACCGCAGCACCAGCGCGCCGCCGACGATCGCGAGCGCGACACCAGCCGCGTACGCCAGCGATAGGCGGTTGATGACGCCGAGCACGATCAGCAGCGGCCCACCAAGCGCGGGCGACAGCGCGACCAGCAGAGAACGCCAGCGCGGCGGGCCCGCGGGCGGATCGGGCAGCTCACGAATGGCGGTGACAATGCTGAAGCGGCTGGATCGCCACGCCGTCAACGTCACGGCGACGAACGTCAGCACCACGCCCAGGCCATAGCTCGCCAACAAGCTCGTCGGCTCGACCACCGGCTCCAGGTGGAACCCGTACTGCTCGACCAGGCCCTGGGCCAACCCAATGATCGCGAGCGCCAACGCCAGCCCTGTGCCCAGCCCAAACAGCGACGAGATCACGCTGTACAGTCCGCCTTCGAGCGCCAACAACAGCACCACGTCGCGCCGCCGCGCGCCGAGCGCGCGGCTGATGCCCAGCTCGGCCCGTCGTTCCAGCGCCACGAGCGAGAACACGAGCACGATCAGCAGCATCCCGCTGAACAACGAAAACGCGCCGAGCACCACGAACAGGTCGGTGAAGGCGCTGCCCCAGCGGTCCGCCTGGTCCTGGGCCACCCCTTGAACGTCGATCACCCGAAAGCCACTGCCCCCGGCCACGGCCGCGGCGAACGGCGTGTTGCCGCGACTCACCACGTTCGGAATGCGTGAAGCCAGCCGCGACAGGACCTCTGGGTCTTGCGCGAGCGCCTTGAACTCGTTCGACGGCGCACTGTCATCGAGCGTGCCTTGCAGTCGGCGGAGCTTGTCGGACAGTCGCGGCGCCGTGTCCCGACTGACGATCGCTCGGCCGAGCACCTCGCGGGCGGGCGCTGAAGACATCGCGCGGTAGAGCCGCCTGGCGGTCTGCTCGTCGAGGAACGCCGAGCGCAATTGCACGGTGATTGGCCAGGAGGCGGCCAGGCGCTCAGTGGGATCGCCGCGATTGATCACCAGCACCTGGTTGACCTGATCGGCGCGACCGAGCAGCGCCTGCAATCGCTCCAGCGGTAGAAAGATCGTGGCCTGGCCGCCGCCGAGGTCACCCAGCCTGGTGACGGCGCGCACCCGCCAGAAGGCTTCGCCCTGACTGCCATCGGGCAGGTTGTAGACGTGCACGGTGTCGCCGGTCGCGGCCCCCAGCGCGCTTGCCGCTTCGGTGTTCAGGTACACCTCATTGTCGGCCAGCTGCTCCAGCCGCACCCGCGCGCCCGTGTCTGCAGCACTCAGCTCCGCGAACCCGCCAGCTCCCGTCGGGACGCCGAGCAGATTGAGCGCGGCGTTGAAACCCCGCGCTTCGCTGGCGACCGGCGCCTGTTCGAGCACCACCGGCACGATGGCCGCGACCCGCTGCTCACCCTGGAGCAGGTCGCGTACTTGCTGGACATCCCCCTGGGGAAAGTAGCCCACCACGCCAGTGAGCAGTGAACCGCTGGCGATCGACTGCGCCAGGTCCCACCCCGAACGCTGCACGGGGCTGGGGATGAACACCACCTCGTCGGCGGAGCCGAGCACGCCCGCGACCACGGTCCGCACCGATTGACTCATCGTGTCGCCAGTGGTGAAGGCGCTGGACAGGATGACCGTGCCGATCGTCAGCCCGAGGGTGATCAGGGTGGCGAAGCCCGGCCGTCGGGGCATGTTGCGCCACGCGAGCTTGCCCAGGAGTGGATTCCGCCACACCGCCCATGCGAGCACCCCGGCGACGCCCAGCACGAGTGCCAGCACCCCGAACAGCAGCGCGGTCTCCGAAACGCCGAAGAGCGTCCGCACTAGAAGCTAGTGCCTCATCACGGGGAAGCTAGTGCCTCATCACGGGGAAGCTAGTGCCTCATCCTGAGGCGAGCCCGCGAGCCGAAGGATCTACCGTGGCATTCGTAGATCCTTCGCTGCGCTCAGGATGAGGCAAAACCCCTTCGCTGCGCTCAGGATGAGGCAAAACCCCTTCGCTGCGCTCAGGATGAGGCAAAACCCCTTCGCTGCGCTCAGGATGAGGCAAAACCCCCTCGCTACGCTCGGGATGAAGCAAAACCCCTTCAATTTCGCCGTCTCGCATGCGCACGATTCGGTGGGCGACCGCGGCCACCTCGCGCGCGTGGGTCACCAGCACAAAGGTCTGCGCATTGTCGCGATTGAGCTGCACGATCAGCTGCATGATCTCGTCGGCCGAATCGGTATCGAGGTTGCCGGTCGGCTCATCGGCAAAGATGACGGCCGGCTCTGGTGCGAGCGCGCGGGCGATCGCGACCCGCTGCTGCTGTCCACCCGACAGCTCGCTGGGGCGATGCCGTAGGCGATTCTCCAGTCCAACCACTTCCAGCGCTCGCAGCGCCCGGCGCCGCGCTTCGGTCGCCGAGCGGCCCGCCAGCAGTAGTGGCAGCTCAACGTTCTCGAGTGCGTTCAGTACGGGCAGCAGGTTGTAGCTCTGAAACACGAACCCGACGCGGCGAGCTCGGTGGGCGGCCTTCTCGGCATCGCTGAGGCGTGCAAGGTTGCGCCCCTCGAGCAGCACTTCGCCACTGGGAAAGTCCTCCAGACCCGACAGGCAGTGCAGCAGTGTCGTCTTGCCACAGCCCGAGGGCCCGACGGCGACTTTCTCCCCTCTACCTCTGGGAGAGGGGCCGGGGGTGAGGGCGAGCGTTGCTGCTCAAGCCCCGCCCTCACCCTAACCCTCTCCCAGAGGGCGAGGGAATATTTTCGGCGCGACAGCGATTCAGCGCGCTCCATCGAGCGCCCCGGCGAACAGATCGGCCAACCGAGCGTAGCCTTCGGAGCTGGGGTGGAAGCCGTCCTGGGACAGGTACTCGGGGTGCTCCGTGGCCTCCTGCCAGTGCGCGTGCAGATCGACCAGCACGGCCCCGTTTCGCGCCACCGAAGCACCGATCGACTGATTCCACTCATCCACTTGCTGCGCCAGTTGCGCTCGCCGCGCGAACGGCGCCAGCGGCGCCAGATCGGGCACATTGCCGACGAGCACTCGCGCCTGTGTCTGGCGCAGCGCTCCGAGCAGCCGATCCAGGTCGGCGGCGTAGCGTTCCAACGGCACGCCCGCGTTGAAGTCGTTGACCGCGAGCCAGACTGTGACCACATCCGGCCGGGCATCGACCGCGGGTCCGAGCTGCTCGTCGAGCGCCTGCGCCAGCGTGGAGCCGCTCACGCCCAGGTTGATCACGCGCGCCTCGGGCATGAGGCGAGCGCCGAAGCGCGGCACCCAGCCTTCGGTGTCGGGATTCCGCGCGCCGACGCCAACCGCGTCCGAAGCGCCAACTGCCACGTAGGTGAACGGTCGCTGAGCAGTCGGACGGCAGGCGGTCACGATTATCACGAGTGGTACGACACCGGCCAACCAGGGAAGGCGCATGCGCGCTCAGATGCTAAGCGACGGTCGGACCGTTAGCATCCAATCCCATGCTGCGTGACACGCTGCGTCGGTGGCGCCGGGTGCTCGGTGAAGTGCTGTATGGCATGGCCCTGCACGAGATGGTGCGTCACGTCCAGCGCACGCGCGGCAGTATGGAGCACCTGTTCATCCTGATCACGCTGGGTGACCTGGTTGGGGTGCCCATCCTGCCGCCGTACTACAGCCAGCGGTTGCTCCCGTATGTCGTGCCCGAGATCAATTCGTGGAAACGGCGCCTGCTGCGCGAGCGCGACATCACCGACCTCCTGGGCTAGTTTTCTGCCGCGCGAATAGCGGCTCGCCGGTCCGCACTGTGCCGCGCGGCCTGGCTTCGAACGCACCCCCGTCTGGTACTGGCGGCGTGCCGATCAGGCGGCAATGCGCCTCCAACGCCGCGCGCGGGATGAACGGCGCGTAGTACCACGCCGCCACCCTGGTGGCTTCCACGACGTGGTCGAGCACGGTTGCCAGCCGTTCAGGGTCGCGTTGCTTCCAGGGCTCGGTGGCATCCAGGTAGCGATCTACCGCCCGCACGAACTCGCCTACTGCCGTCGCGGCCTCGTGCAATGCCAGGGTGTCGAATGCCGCCTCGATGCGTGTGGGCAGCGCCTCCGCCGCGCGGCGTAGCTTGTCCTCCGCTGAAGTGGCTGGCGCCCGCGACCCCGCGTCGGGGTGTCGCGTTGCGAGCGCGGTGGCGCGCTGGACGAGATTGCCGAAGCCGTTGGCCAGGTCGCCGTTATAGGTCGCCAGGAACGCCTGCTCGGTGAAGTCGCCATCCTTCCCGAACGGGACGGCGCGCACAAAGTAGTACCGCACGGCGTCCGACCCGTACCGATCCACCAGGGCGCCGGGGTCGATGGTGTTGCCCGTGGTCTTCGAGATCTTCTGACCATCCTTGGTCAGCCAGCCATGCGCGAACACGCGCCGTGGCAACGCCAGGCCCGCGCTCAGCAACAGAGCCGGCCAGTACAGGCAGTGGAAGCGGACGATCTCCTTTCCGACCAGGTGAGTGTCCGCGGGCCACGGCCCGCCGCTGAGGTAATTGGCCAGCGCGTCGACCCACACGTACAGCACCTCGCCCGGCGATTCGGGGACCGGGATACCCCAGCTGACCTGCCGTCGGGTGACCGAAAAGTCCTTCAACCCTTGTCGGAGCACGCCGAGGACTTCGTTGCGGCGAGTCGGCGGCTGCACGAAGTCGGTCTCGCCGATCAGCCGCTCGAGCTGCGCCTGGTAGTTCGAGAGTCGGAAGAACCAGTTTTCTTCCTGCAGGTGCTCGCATGGCAGGTGGTGCACGGGGCAGTCGCCGTCGAGCAATTCGTCGGGCTGGTAGTACGCTTCGCAGCGCGGGCAATAGTCACCTTCGTAGGTGCCGCGATACAGGTCGCCACTCGCCTGGAGCCGCGACCACAGGTCGAGCGCGGTGCGCACGTGCTCGGGCTCCGTGGTGCGGATGAAACGGTCGTACTGGATGTCGAGTCGCTGCCACAGCTGCGTGAACGCGGCGGCGATTTCGTCCACATGCGTTTGCGGGTGCACGCCGCGCCTCCTGGCAATGCGCTCGATATTTACGCCGTGCTCGTCGGTGCCCGTGAGCAGGAATACCTGCTGACCATGCAAGCGGTAGTAGCGGGCGACCGCATCGGCGGCAATGGTGACGTAGGCGTGCCCGATGTGCGGCACGTCGTTGGCGTAATAGATGGGTGTTGTCAGATACACGGCTGCTTCTCCACGGCTAGACACGCAGGGCAAGAAAAAACCCGCTCACGGCGGGCTTGCTCGTCTGGGCCGTGGACGCGACGGCGCATAGGAGTGCGCAGCACTCCGTTGAAACGGGCTGGCTAGAAACGCGGCATCACGAAGTGCCGAATTCCGAACGCGGCCGCGTTTCTAGCCGTCGACCACCGGGGCCGACAGACGAGCGCAGCGCATCGACATGGATGTGTGTTGACCTACGTCTGCCATGACGGAGCGACTATAGCACTGCTCACGACGGGTGATTCATAACCCCGGAACCAGACCCAGAACAGTCCTGTTGATAGCAGGTAACACGCCGCGGTCACCGCGAACGGCAGCAAGAAATCGTTGTTGGCGATGGCCATGCTGGCCACGACGACTGCGCCCGCTCGCAGCAGGCTCGCGGCTGCCGTCTCGAGGCCGACCATCGTCGCGCGTTCGCTCGGGTCGAGCACCTCCATGGCAAACGCCTCGGCAATCGGCACCGAAACATTCATCAGCATCGAGCGCAGCGCAATCGCCAGCCCGGCCGCGGTCAGCCCGATCGTCACCTCGCCCTGCGTCTCGGGCGACAGTCCCAGGCTCAAGACGACCGGTACCGCGGCGAGGCGTGCGATCGTAATCCCGCGCACCTTTCCCAGCCGACTGGCGATCAGTGGCGCGAACAGTCCGCCTACGGCCACGAACAGCGCAGCCGTCGCGAAGGTGGTGCCGATCTCTGACTCGTCGGCGTGCAGGTGCTCGTGGAAGAAGACGTTCATGAACGGGAGCGCCGCGCCATAGCCCACGCTCAGCAGCGCACCGGTGGTCACCAGACGCGCCACCATCGCCGGATGCTTGATGCTGCCGAGGCCGATCTTGACTTTGCCCGCGGTGGTGGTCGGGCCGCGCTCCTCGCGCAGCATCAGCGCAGGGATGAGCGACAGGAACCACAGCGCGATGCCGATCAACGTGGCCGCGCGGTAGGCGTTCAACTGGCTGCCGAACCACAGCACGAACGCCGGGAACGATGCCGCGATCAGGCTGCCCACAATGCCGACGGCGGTCGACAACGAACCGCCCACGCTGAACAGATGCACCCGTTCGCGTTGCGTGCTGTTCTCGGCCATGAACGCGGTCTCGGACACGTGGTGCAGGTTGCCGGCCATGCTGCTGACCACTGGCGTGAGCAGCAGGAATACCGGGTCGACGATGAGCACGTTCAGCAGTGAGATCACCGCGCCGGCGCCATCGCCCAGAATGAACGACGCCTTGCGGCCGATCCGATCGGACAGCAAGCCAGCCGGCAGCGACAGGATGCCGCCCGCCACCGAGGCGATCGCCAGACGCAAGCCGACGAACTCGATCGCGTGGATGTGCTGACCGAAGAGCACTACGCCATGCTCGGGCTCGAACAACGCCAGCAAGTACAGGTTGAACAGGACTTCCCACGTGCCGTGGATCATGTCCATGCCGACGATGTGGACCATGTACAGTCGCGCATTGAGGCTGAAGTCGCGCACGGCGTCCGCGTATTCGGCCAGGTCGGAGCGCGAGCGGCTTGCCATCAAGGCCTATCTTCGCTGCCCCGTGGGCCGCGCGCCATCCGTCGCGAGAACAGGCTGCGCACCTGTCCAAACAGACAGGCTGAGTCGCTTTACGAGGGTTCTGAAGGGTCGAGCGGCAACCGCACGGTGATCGTCGTCCCCTCGCCGACCGCGCTTTCGACCAGTATCGAGCCGCCGTGCTGCTCCAGGATCCGCCGCGCCCCCGACAGACCGAGGCCCGAGCCTGGAATTCGCCCCTCGACGTTCGTGCCGCGCCGGAAGCGCTCGAAGATGTGCGGCAGGTCACCCTCGGGAATGCCCTCGCCGTGGTCACTCACGCGCACGAACGCGACTCGGTTCGGCGCTTCGTCGAAGTCCACGCACACCTGAATGACCCCGCCGCGCGGGCTGAACTTGACCGCGTTGCTCAGAAGATTGTCGAGCACGCGGCCAAGCCGGACGCCGTCCCACACGCCGATCAGCTGGGGCAGGCCGGTCATCAATTCCAGGAGATGGCGGTCGCTGGTCTGCTGGTGTTCGGCAATGACCTCCCGCGCGAGCCCGATCAGGTCGATCGGCTCGCGCCGCAGCTCGAGCGGTCGGCCCGCCTGCAACCGTGCGGCATCCACGAGCTCGTCGAGCTGCTGCGCCATGCGGCCAGCGGCGTTCTCGATCTGCGCCAGGGCTTCGATCAGCGGATCGGAGGCCGGGGTGGAGGTCGCGCGGCGGCGTCGCAGGTTGGCCATGCCCTTGATGAACGTGAGCGGTGACTTGAGATCGTGCGAGACGGTGGCGGTGAACTCGTCGCGGGCGCTGATCTGCTCGCGCAGCTCGGCGGTCGCCTGCCCAACGCGTTCCTCCAGCTCCAGGTTGAGGGCGCGGATGGTCTCGTTGGCCTGCTCGAGCTCGGCGACCCGTTTGCGCAGCTGGACGTAGAGACGGCTGCGCTCGATGCCGTGGCGCACGGTGGTGCGCAGCTCGAGGACCTCACACGGCTTGACCAGGTAGTCGTAGGCGCCTTCGCGCAGCGCCATCACCGCCGAGTCGAGCGAGGCGTAGCCGGTGAGCACGATGGGCACCGAGTCGGGCGAGGTGCGGCGCAGCTCACGCAGAATGTCCAGGCCGTCCACGTCATCCAGGCGCAGGTCGGTCAGGACGACATCGAACCGCTGCGCCGCGGCCAAGATCAGCGCCTGACGTCCGGCGGTGACCGCCACCGCCTCGTAACCCTCCAGCTCCAGGACACCCTGGATCGAAGTGAGCACCGTCTCCTCGTCGTCCACGATGAGGACGCGCGGGACCGATTCTGTGTCTTTGAGAACCTCAGTCTCGGCAGCCATCGGTGCGGCGATGCTGTCGTCCTGGACCATGTCTTTGATCCAGGCTACAGGATGTTTCGCCGACTAGCTGACCGTGACCATCTGGTTGACCAGGTCGAGCAGCCGCTGCGAGCTGAACGGCTTGGTCAGTACTGTCGTAGCACCGTGTTCGACGAAACGCGTCTGATCCGGCGGCTCCGCGAACGAGGTCAGCACGATGACTGGCACGCCCGTGAGGCGTGGGTCGCGGCGCACATACGCCAGCGTCTGGAGGCCAGAGAAGCCGGGCAGCAGGACGTCGAGGACAATGACCTGCGGCATCTGCTTCGCCATAGCGAGCACGCCGAGGACCTCTGGCTGGGAGCCAGCTTCGACCACGTCGAACCCGCCGATCTCCAGGACCGTCCTCAGGAGTTGACGAATTGATGAATCCGCGCCAGCGACAAGAGCACAGCGCCGCCCGATCCTGGCGTTGTTGCTCTTGCCGCGGCGCGGATCAGCCACGGTGGGCCTGTTTGTTCGAGTGGCCCAACCCGTGTTGGCATGGCTGCCCAACCAAATATCACCTGTTTTGAAATGCCGTACGACCATGTACAGCTGGCCGCCCTCGCGAAAGCGCTTACTACTTGAAAAGTCTCCCCTGGTGTTCGCTGACCGGCATCTGCCACCTGGCATACCGGCCTACACCCAACCGGGGAGTATTGACCTTTTGCAAATGTGCCCGTCTGTAGGAAATCGCACCCGCTAGGAATTGGAACCCGTGATGCCCATCTCCACGGCGCGCACGGCGGCCTGGGTTCTATGTGAGACGCCGAGCTTGGCCAGGATGCGTTCTACGTGCACTTTCACCGTGCCCGCGCTCAACTGCAGCTCGGCGGCGATCTCGCGGTTGGTCCAGCCCTGCGCCACCAGGCGCAGCACTACCAGCTCGCGGGACGTCAACGGAACCGCGGGTTGGGGCACCGGCGCAGCGGCCTTCTCACGTACCAGCCGAACCAGCAGCCGCGAGGCGATCTCTGGCGTCAGCAGCGCCTCGCCGTCGACCACGCGGCGGATCGTCCGCAGCACTTCCTCGTGCGTCGCATCTTTCAGCACGTAGCCAGCCGCCCCTGCCCGCAGGGCCTCGAGCAGGTACTCGGGGTTCTCGTGCATCGTCACCATCACCACCGCGGTTGCTGGCGATTCCTCCTTGATGATCCGCGTCGCCGCCAGCCCATCCAGCTCGGGCATGCGTACGTCCATCAACGCCACATCGGGCCGTAAACGGCGGCACAAACTGACCGCCTGCTGCCCCGTCGAAGCTTCCCCAACTACCTCCAGATCCGGCTCGCCGGTGAGCATCCCGCGCAAGCCCGTGCGCGCCAGCTCATGGTCATCGGCGATGATCACCCGCGCCACGGGCCGCCCGCTGCTCATCGCACCGGCACCCACGCCAGAACCGTGGTGCCCCGCCCTGGCCGCGTGCGAATCGAAAATTGACCGCCGAGCAGCGAGATGCGCTCCTGCATCCCCTCCAGCCCGATGTGCCCGTTGCGCTGCGGATCGGCCAGCACATCCGACAGGCTGAACCCGCGACCCCAGTCGCGCACCAGCAGCCGCACCATCTCCCCACGCCGCTGCAGCGACACCTGCACCCGCGCAGTGCCAGCGTGTTTGCGGATGTTCGACAGCGACTCTTGCAGCACGCGGTACAGCGCGGTCTCGGTTTGCGCGGGCAGCCGCGAGCCACCCAGCCGCTCCTCCAGCGTGACTGGCCAACCGTCGCTTTCCAGAGCCTCGGTCTCCACCAGCGCGGCCCGAGCGAGGCCGAAGTCGTCCAGCACGGTCGGCCTCAAGCCGCGGATCAGGTCACGCGCCTCACGCACGGTCCGCTGGGCGAGCTCCAACCCCCGCTGCAGCTCCTCACGTTGACCCAGCAGGTCAGCCGGAAAGTGACTGGCCAGTACCTGCAGGTGCTGATGGGTCGCCGTCGCGACCTGGGCGATGCCATCGTGGAGCTCGTACGCCAGCCGCCGCCGCTCTTCCTCCTGGCTCGCCAAGAGCCGCCGCACGAGATCGGCCAACCGCTGTTCGCGCTCGGCGATATCGTGGTACAGCCGCGCCCGCTCCAGCGCCTGTCCACATTGCCGTGCCAACAGGCGCATGAACAGCCGCTCACTCTCGCCGAAGGCATGGTCGCGCGCGAACGTGAGGCTCAGCGCACCAGCGACGCGGCCGCTGACCAGCACCGGCAGCGCCGCCGTCGCGCGATAGCCCCGCGGGCGATTGCCAGCCACCTCGGGGTAGCGCAGTTTCCAGTCGGCCAGCGTCTCGATCCACACCGGCGCGCCCGATCGGATCGCTTCCGCCATTGGCACGGGTGCCACGACCGGAAAGCGCAGCCACTCTTTCAGGTAGCGCGTGTTACCGCGATACCCGAGCAGCTCGATGTGCTGGCCCGAGTGGTCCAGCAGTCCCACGGCACCGGATAACGCACCCACGGAGCGGACGCTGTGCTCGACCACGATCGCCGCCACCCGCTCCGAGCTGAGCGCGCCCGACAGCAGGTCGGCCACAGCCTGCAGATTGAGCAGCTTGTCGAGCGTGTGTTCGGCCGTGGCGCGGGCGAGTCGCTCGTTGTCGAGGGCCAGCAGGCGGGCCTCCTCGGCCGCGCGCTGCTCGGTGACGTCGCGCGCCACGACCACGATGCCGCGCACGCTGGGATCGTCGAGCAGGTTCTGGAACGTCGCCTGCAGCGTGCGCCAGCTGCCGTCCTTGTGCTGCGCTCGCGCCTCGGCCTGGCCGCGCAGGATGCGCCCGGAGGCAACCTCGCGGAACAGCAGCGACAGCTTTTCGACGTCCTGCGGATGGACGAGGTCGAACGCGCTTTGGTTCTGTCGTTCGCTCGGCTCGTAGCCCAGGACGCGGACGATCGATGGGCTCTCGTAGCGGACTGTGCCCTGCGAATCCAGGATGACGAAGACGTCGAACGTGTTCTCGAGGATCGCGCGGAACCGCGGGTGCTCGGTGCTCACTGGCGGGTCCAGGACAGCGGTCTCAGTCACCACGGGACTCCTCCAGGTGCAGCCAACATGCCGGGTCGCCGCCGCTTGCCGGCTCCGCGCCCGCGGCGGCGCTGGCCTCGCGTTCGCACAGCTGCTTCAGGCGTTCGAGCGACCTGGTCAGCTCGCTCCGCAGAAAGCCCTCGGCGACGATGGCGCCCAGTCGACCCCCAGGTACTTCACCGCTCACGTCGAGCACCAGCTGCGTGCCGAACGGCTGTGAGTCGAGCGCGAATCGACTGAGCAGGCGCGGGCCGCGGATGGCGCGGGTGGCGAACCGGCGCGGTGGATCGAACTCGACGACCTCCGTCTCACTTTCGAGCACCTGGCCCAGGAGACGTCCGGCGAAGATCGCGCGTGAGCCCATCTTGACGGCCTCACCGGGAGCCGCGCGACGGGCGGACTCGACAGAAGTATTCCACTCAGGCAGTCGTTCGGGCGTGCTCAGCAACGCAAACACCAGGGCCGCGGGCGCCCGAATCTGGGTCGCCGCGTGCAGGCCGAGAGACAACTCTTCAGTCTACAGTCGTCGCCGGATTTCTTAGATTTGGAACGCCGCTCCGCGGCGAAGGGGCTCCGCCCCTTTCATCCCCGGTCTTAGCCGCTCACGCGCGTCAAGAGCGCCAGCCCATCTTTAGCGCCAGATTTCGCATCGCACGCCGGGGGGTGAAGGGGGCGGAGCCCACCCTCGCCGCGGAGCGGCGCTCCAAAGCGGCCAAGGCAGGGCGGGTATCTAAAGGGCGCCGCGCTCGGGAGCGGTCGGTGCGTCCATCTTGGACTTGACATCGGCCAGGATGCGGTCCTTGTCCACCTGCGGCGCGTCGATCTCGTCGACGTAGCCCCAGGCGACGACCGCCACGGCGTGGTCCATGTTCTGGTACGGCGTGATCACCAGGTGGCGGATGCCACCCACCAGCGAGGACCGCGGCGCGCTGTCCCATACCTGGCCCAGCACGCCCACGCACGCGTTGTCACACAGGTCGGGGCGATACAGCACGGCCACCGCGCCATGCTCCAGCATGTGCACCCAGCGACCAGGCGACAGCGGCTGATCGTACATGCGGTACTCGGACGCCTGCGGCAGCGTGCCGAAGTGCATGCCCGACGACGGTGGTCGATTGCGGTACTGCAGCGGAGCGCCCTCTTCAACGTGATTGGCTTGCTCCTGCGGCACCTGCCGCATCTGATCGCCCGCGCTGGGCTTGGGAATGATGAAGTACAGCAACACGATGGCCACCGCGGCCACGGCTACCGCGATGGCGCCCTGTAGCAGCCGCTTCTGGCGCTGTTCGCGCCGCGCCGAGTCGATCTTGCGCCGCTGCTCGTCGATCCGCCGCTGGCGGGAGGTCACACGTTCGGTCGGCTGTGGGGACGTCTGGGTCATGCACGCACCGGGGTGGCATCGATATCCGCTACGTCGGCGGCCGCGCTTGGCCTCGCCAACGCGACCGCTGGTTGCTCGGAGCCGCCGATCGTCAGTTGATTGCGCACCGAGCTGACCAGTGGCACCTGCGCCGCGATCTCGACCGCCGCGTTCAGCACCGTGTCGCTCGGCACCTCGCCACGCAGGATCACGATGCCGTGGCGCGAGTCAACCCGAATGACGTACGGCGCGGTGCGCTCATCCTGCGCCAGCGCGTCGGCGACGGCGCGGATCACCTCGGGATCGGCGGTCAGCGCGTTGCTCACCGACCCCACGTCGGTCATGCGCCGCACGAGCATCTCGGCAATGATCTTCTGCGGGAGCGTCCGCACACGGCCGCGCAACGCGACATCCTGACCAGAAACGTTGATGAAGATCTCCGCGTGCGAGGCGCGCAGCGGCTCGTAATCCCACAGCTCGCGGCGAACGCGCGAATACAGCTTCTTCTCGGGCTTGCTCAGCTCGCGTTCCGGCGCGCGGACGACCCAGCTCATCTACGCTCGTCGTACTCGCCTGCCGCGCAGCACCAGCGCCATCGCGATGCCGACGGCAAAACCGCCGAGGTGCGCCGACCACGCGACGCCGCTGCTGGACGTCAAACTGGCCAGCCCGGCAAGCAGTTGTGCGGCAAGCCACACGAGCAGCAATGGCACGACCGGCACCTTCTCGATCACTTGCAAGAATAATACGGGTGCCAGCGAGCCAAGCGTGGCATTGGGAAAGAGCACCAGGTGCGCGGCGATGACCCCCGCGACCGCGCCGCTCGCGCCGACCGTTGGCTGTGTCGACATCGGCTGTGCCAGCAGGTGGGCCAGGCTGCCGCCGAGCGCACTGGCCAGATACAGCATGCCGAAACGGGTCGAGCCGATCCGCCGCTCGATGGGGAGGCCGAAGACCGCCAGATACAGCAGGTTGGATAGCAGGTGCAGCCAGCTCGCGTGCAGGAAGGTGCTGGTGAGCAGCGTGACCAGCGCGGCCGGATTGTCGGCGAGGTCGGCCGGCACCAGCCCCCAGCGGCGCACGAGTGACTCGACGTTGTCACCCAGGCTGAGCTCGAACGCAAAGACCGCCACGTTGGCGAGCACCAGCGTGGCGGTCAACATGGCGTTGCCATTGTGGGTCCCCGGCCTCATCCTGAGGCGAAGCCGAAGGATCTACGGCTGCGTTGGTAGATCCTTCGCTGCGCTCAGGATGAGGCTGACGACTCAGGATGACATGACACGCTGCGTCGCTTTGAACTCCAGCTCGCCCTCGGCGTTCGAGTCCACGACGATTGCGTCGCCGTCCTTGAACTCGCCCTGCAAGAGCCGCACGGCCAGTGGCTGCACCAGCGACTTCTGGATCGTCCGCTTGAGCGGCCGCGCGCCGTACAGCGGATCGAAGCCTGCTCGTGCCAGCTCCTGCTCGGCCGCCGGCGTGAGCTCGAGGGTCATCTTCCGCTCGGTCAGCCGCTTGCGCAGACCGCCCAGCTGAATCTCGACGATCTTCTGGATCTGCTCGATCCCCAGCGACAGGAAGATCACGATCTCGTCGATGCGGTTGATGAGCTCGGGCCGGAAGTGGCTCCGCACGGCGTCCATCACGCGCTCGCGAATCTCGTCCGCGCTCAGGCCGCGCTCCATGATCCACTGGCTGCCCAGGTTGGAGGTCATGACGACAATCGTGTTGCGGAAGTCGACCGTGCGCCCCTGCGCATCGGTCAGCCGACCGTCGTCCAGCAGTTGGAGCAAGACGTTCAACACCTCGGGGTGGGCCTTCTCGACTTCGTCGAACAGCACCACCGAGTAGGGTCGGCGTCGCACAGCTTCGGTGAGCTGGCCGGCCTCGTCGTAGCCGATGTAGCCCGGCGGCGCGCCGATCAGCCGCGAGACGGTGTGCTTCTCCTGGTACTCGGACATGTCGATGCGCACCATCGCCTGCTCATCGTCGAACAGGAATTCGGCCAGCGCCCGCGCCGTCTCAGTCTTACCCACACCGGTCGGCCCCAGGAACAGGAATGAGCCGAGCGGACGATTCGGATCTTGCAGGCCCGCGCGAGCGGCGCGGACCGTATTGGCCACCGCGGCGATCGCTTCTTCCTGGCCGACGACGCGTTCGCGTAACCGCTCCTCCATGTGCAGCAGCTTCTCGATGTCGCCCTCCAACATCTTGGACACGGGCACGCCCGTCCACTTGCTGACGACTTCGGCGATGTCGTGCTCGTCGACTTCTTCTTTCACCAGCGCGCGGCCATCCTGGCTGCGCTCGCTCAGTCGCTGCTCGGCTTGTGTCCGCTGCTGCTCGAGCTCGCGCAGCTCGTATTGCAGTCGCGCTGCCTGCTCCCAGTCCGCGCGCTGTGTCGCCTGCTCGAGCTCCAGCCGCTTGCGATCCAATTGTTCCTGCAGCCGGCTCACGCTGTTGAGCTGATCCAGCTCCTGCTGCCACTGCGCCTCGAGTCCGCCCGCCTGCTCTTTGAGCGAGGCCAATTCCTGCTCGATGCGCTCGAGACGGTCGCGCGATGCCGCGTCCTTCTCCTTGCGCAGGCCCTCGCGCTCGATCTCCAGCTGCATAATGCGGCGGCGCGCCTCGTCCAGCTCGGCCGGGGCGCTGGTGGCTTCCATGCGCAGTCGGGCCGCGGCCTCGTCGACCAGGTCGATCGCCTTGTCGGGCAGGAACCGGTCGGCGATGTAGCGATGCGACAGCATCGCCGCGGCTACCAGCGCGGCGTCCTTGATGCGTACCTTGTGGTGCTGCTCGTAGCGCTCGCGCAGCCCGCGCAGGATGGAGATGGTGTCCTCGACCGTGGGCTCGCCCACGAATACCGGCTGGAAGCGGCGCTCGAGCGCGGCGTCCTTTTCGATGTGCTTGCGGTACTCGTCGAGTGTCGTGGCGCCAATACAGTGCAGCTCACCGCGCGCGAGCATCGGCTTGAGCATGTTCGACGCATCCATGGCGCCCTCAGCGGCGCCCGCCCCGACCACCGTGTGCAGCTCGTCGATGAACAGGATGACTTCGCCGGCCGAGTCCGTGACCTCCTTCAGGACTGCCTTGAGGCGCTCCTCGAACTCGCCGCGGTACTTGGCGCCGGCGACGAGCGCGCCGAGGTCGAGCGCGACGATGCGCTTGTCTTTGATGCCCTCGGGCACGTCGCCGCGGATGATGCGCTGCGCCAGACCTTCGACGATGGCGGTCTTGCCGACGCCTGGCTCGCCGATCAGCACCGGGTTGTTCTTGGTGCGGCGCGAGAGCACCTGGATGGTGCGGCGGATCTCCTCGTCGCGACCGATGACCGGATCGAGCTTCCCCGTCCGCGCCAGCCGGGTGAGATCGCGGCCGTACTTCTCCAGGGACTGGTAGGTGGTTTCCGGGTTCTGTGAGGTCACCCGTTGGCCGCCGCGAACTTCCTGCAGCGCGTGCAGCAGTTTTTCCCGCGTGATGCCCAGGTTCTTCAGGACCGCTTCATCGGCCATCGCGAGCAGGAAATGCTCGGTGCTAACGAAGTCGTCCTTGAGCTGATCCGCTTCTTGCTGCGCCGCGTCGAACAGCTGTCGGAAGCGGTTCGAGGCATAAACCTGCTGCTGCGGCGTCTGCGCCTGAGCGAACGCGCTGATCGCTGACTCGACGCGCTGGCTGACCTGCCGCGGCGAGATACCCAGCTTCTCCAGCACGGCTGGCACGACACCCTTCTCTTGCTCGACGAGCGCCAGCAGCAGATGCTCCGGTTCCAGCTGGGTATTGCGGCGGCTCTCCGCCTGGCGTTGCGCGGCCGCAATCGCTTGTTGTGCTTTTTCGGTCAGTTTGTTCAAGTCCATGTCTCAGAAAGTGCTCCCCTTCAGCTACGCGACCTCAGTCTGCGTACGTCGCTTTCCAGTTCTTCGATGCGCTCCTCGAGCGCTCGGATGTGGTCGGTCAAGCGCATGATCACCTCGACCCCGGCGAGGTTCACGCCCATCTCATCGGTCAGTCGGCGAATCTGCCGTATCCGCTCAAGGTCGTGCAGCGAGTACAGCCGAATGCGTCCCTTCGAGCGAGCCGGCTCCACCAGCCCGGCCCGTTCGTAGTAGCGCAGCGTCTGCTCGTGGACACCGACCAGCCGAGCCGCCACGCTAATCACGAACGCGGCGTTGGCGGGCAGCTCCTGCGGCTCGGGCGCGGGCACCTGTACGTGCTTCGGCATACCGCGGTTCTCCCTACGCCACCCCGGCTGCTGGCGTCGAACGTTGCCGCGCCAGCTCGGCAAAAAGCTCGCGCTCGCGGTCGGTCAGGCCTCGGGGCACCTGCACGTTGATCTCGGCGTAGAGGTCGCCGCGGCCGCTGCCATTCACTTTCGGCATGCCCTGCCCAGCCAGTCGCATGCGCAGGCCATTGGGGGTCTCGGGCGGCACCTTGAGCGCGAGGTGGGTGCCTTTGGGCGTGGGCACCATGACCTCGCCGCCGAGCACCGCCGTGTAGAGCAGGGTCGGGACTTTGACCCGCAGGTCGTCACCGTCACGCTCGAACATCGGGTTGGGCTTCACGGACACGATCAGGTACAGATCACCGGCCGGGGCGCCTGCCAAACCTGGCTCGCCCTTGCCCGCCACGCGCACGCGCAGACCGTCTGTGGCGCCGGCTGGGATCTTGACCTCCACCGTGCGACTTTCGCCGCTTTGCGTATCGCGCAGCGTGAACGTGCGCTGCGTGCCCGTGAAGGCTTCCTCGAGGGTGATCTCGACCGGCTGCTCCAGGTCGGACCCCTTGCGGGGTGCGCTGCGGACGCGGGTGCGGCCGCCCGCGGCGCGACCGAACAGCTGCTCGAAGAGGCCGCTCAGGTCCTCCGAATCGAAGTTGAAGTTACCCGGTGCGCCCTCCGTACTCGTCCACGTATAGCCACCGCCGCCCGCGCCCGGACGACCGCCGTACTGGGCGATCTTTTCCCAGTCGTGACCCCAGCGGTCATACTTCTTGCGCTTTTCCGCGTCCGACAGAACCGAGTAGGCCTCGCCAATTTCTTTGAAGAGCTCCTCGGAGTTCTTGTCACCAGGGTTGACGTCGGGGTGGTGCTTGCGGGCGAGCTTGCGATAGGCAGTCTTGATGTCCTTGTCGGTGGCCGAGCGGGCCACGCCAAGCACGGTGTAATAGTCTCTTTTCGTCTTCGCTGCCACGACCTCAATATAAAGTCTTATAGTCTCATTGTCAACCTTTTGGACGGTCCTCGGCGCATGCGCCGTCCTTCAGCCAACGTGTGGCGAACTACCGGTAGCGGTAACTGATGCGGCCGCGGGTGAGGTCGTACGGACTCATCTCGACGCGGACACGATCGCCGAGCAGGATGCGGATGCGGAACTTGCGCATCTTGCCGCCAGTATAGGCCAGCAATTCGTGCCCGTTGTCGAGCTTGACCTTGAATTGCGTATTGGGCAGCGCGTCGACGACGGTCCCATCCATCTCGATCGCGTCATTCTTGGGCACGATCGAAATCTTAGCCCTACGACGGAGCCTTATTGAGCCTATCGATACGATGTGCGCGCCGAGCGCCCCGCCCCCCGCTGCGTCTCGAAGCAATCGGAGCAGTACACCGGTTTGTCGCCGCGTGGCTGGAACGGCACCCGCGCTTCGCCGTTGCAGCTCGCGCAGGTTGTGAGGAACAGCTCGCGCCGCGGCGCCGCGCTGTAGCCACCACCTGTCGCATACGTCGTCGGACCAAAGGAGTTCGAACGTTCGGCTTTCCTTGCCGCTCGACACGATGGACATCGACTGGGCGGATTGTCGAAACCGCGACTTGCGTAGAACTCTTGTTCACCACTGGTGAAGACGAATGTGGCATTGCAATCGCGGCAGGTGAGGGTCTTGTCTGCGTACTGCACGCCGACTCCCGAACAAGAAGTGGCCGAAGAAATCGCTCAATCGAACCGCTTGCGTCGCCGCGCCTTTGGGATAGTCCTAAACGCTGCGCAGGATCGGATCTCGAAAGCTTTTAGCTTCCAGCCACGCGCTAGTATACGAGCCTTCGTCAAGAAGTCTAGAAGCGGCTTTCAGACTTTAGTCTGATAGCACTCTAGCTTCAGGTCGGTTGGTAACCGCGACTAGCGGGCCTAGAATCGAAGCGTTCAATCCGCATGCAGTCGCCGGCTTCGCTGACCATCGAGGCTCCGACGACGTCTATCGAGGCGCCGGCGCGGCCCGGCTTGTCGCTTGCCCGACGCCGACCAACCCTCGCCGTTCAGTTCCTCATCGCCAACTTGATCGTGCTACTGGCCGGCATGGCGGTGATCGGCAGTTGGGTCGGTGCCCAGATCGAAGCCGGCGTGCTCGATCATGCCGCCTCGACATCGGCGTTTTTTGTCGACAGTGTGATCAGTCCGCGGCTGCAAGTGCTGGCCGCCAAAACCCAGCTGGATGACGCCGATATCAGCCAGATCGACTGGCTTATGGACGCCACGTTGCACGGCCGACGCGTGGTCGAAGTCAAGATCTGGTCGACCGACGGGACGGTCCTGTATAGCCGTCGAAATCCACCGCTGATCGGTCGCCACTTCGGCGTCGACGATGACCTGGGGCAGGCGCTACGCGGCGAAGTCAACGCCAATATCAGCGATCTGCAAGACGAGGAAAACGAGTACGAGCGCCAGGACTTCTCGCGGCTGTTGCAGGTCTATGCGCCCATCCATCACGACATCGACGGGCGCATCATTGGTGTCACCGAGTTCTATCAACCAACAGAAGAGCTCGACACCGACATCAATGCCGCCCGCGCCCGCTCGTGGCTGGTCGTGGGTATGGTGACCGCGGCTGCGTATCTCTTGTTGGCGGGGATCGTCAAGCGCGGCAGCGACACGATTATCCGGCAGGGTGGTCTGCTGCGTCGCCAGTTTGGCGAGCTGTCCACGCTGCACGAGCGCGTGCGCCAGGCGGCCGTGCGCACGACCACGCTCAACGAGCAAGCCCTGCGTCGCATCAGCGCCGATCTGCACGATGGGCCGGGCCAGACCCTGGCGCTGGCGCTGCTGCGCCTCGACAACCTGCGCAACCCACCCAATGGTGACCTGACGTCCGACTTCAACATCGTGCACGGGGCGGTGCGCGATGCGCTGGCTGAGCTGCGCACCATCTCCGCCCAACTGCGCACGCCCGAGCTGAAGCCGCTCAGCATCGTCGAGATTGCCGAGCGGGTGGTGGATGCGCATCGGCGGCGCACTGGTGCGCATGTCGAGCTGCATGCGGTGGAGCTGCCCACGCAGGCGCCACTGGCGATCAAGATCGCCGTGCTGCGGACGTTGCAGGAAGCGCTGTCGAACGCGACGCGGCACGCGCGGGCGCAATTGCCGATCGACGTGGAGGTGCGCGCGGCGGGGGATTCGCTGCACGTGACCGTGGTCGACCATGGCGATGGCTTCGATGTCCATCTGGCGCAGTACAGCGACGGGCTGGGGCTGGTCGGGATGCGCGAGCGGGCGCAGTTGTTGGGTGGCACGTTCGAGATCCACTCGCGGCCGGGCGACGGCACGCTGGTGCACACGTCGTGGCCGCTCGCGGTTCAAGAGGAGCTATGGTCGAGCCCATAAGAATCGTCGTAGCCGACGATCATCCGCTGTTTCTCGAGGGCGTCATCACGTCGCTGCGCACCGCTGAGGACATCGAGATCGTGGGCCAGGCCGGCGACGCTGATGGCGCAGTGAGGATCGTCCGCGAGCACGTACCTGACGTTGCGCTCCTGGACGTGACCATGCCGGGTGGTGGTCTGGAAGCCGCACGCAAGATCGCCACGGCGAGTCCGGCGACGCGGATCGTGATGCTCACCGTGTCCGAGGACGAAGATGACCTGCTGGCGGCGATGAAGGCCGGCGCCTCTGGCTATGTGCTGAAAGGGGTCTCGTCGCAGGAGCTGCTGGCCATTGTCCGAGCGGTGAGCGGCGGCGAGGTGTACGTTGCGCCGACGCTGGCGTTCGCGCTCCTGCGCGAGATGAGCAAACCGCCGGCGGCGGACCCGCTCGCCGAGCTGAGCGTCCGCGAACGCCAGGTGCTCGAGCTGGTGGCCATGGGTCTGTCGAACCAGGAGATCGGCCAGCGACTGGGCCTGGCGGAGAAGACGGTCAAGCACTACATGACCAATATCCTGACCAAGCTGCAGGTCCGCTCGCGGGTCGAGGCCGCGCTGCTGGCCCACCGTGCCGGCCTCACCGCGTAGAAACCGAGGGCTGCCGGCGCAACCTGTCGATTTCCCGAGACCTCGTGCGTCGTCTAGATATCCAGCACCCGGGAGAGAGAGAGTATGAGCGCCCGATACGCCTTGTTGATCTACACCGACAACGACCTCTGGGAACGCGAAGTCGGCGAAGCCGGGCAACAGCAGCAGATGGTCGACTACGGCGCCTACACGAATCACCTGGTCCAGAGCGGCGCCATGAAGGGCGGTGAGCCCCTGCAGCCCACCACCACCGCGACCACGGTCCGCCTCCGCGAGGGCCAGCGGCTCGTCAGCGACGGACCATTCGCTGAGACCAAGGAGGCCCTCGGCGGCTTCTACGTGGTCGAGGCCAAAGATCTCGCTGAAGCCATCGACCTGGCCGCCAGGTGCCCAGGCGCCAAGACCGGCGCCATCGAAGTGCGACCCATCATGGAGCTGCCAGCCGAGTACGCCATGCCCGAGCAGGCGACAGCCACCGCGCACTAGCAGCAAACGGCGCACAAAAAAGGAGTGGCCCAGACCATGCTCTGGGCCACTCCTTGACGTGATCGACCTCTGGTACAAGAACGCGATCCTGTATTGCCTCGACGTTGCCAGCTTCGCCGACGGCAACGACGACGGCATAGGCGACTTCCGCGGTCTGTGCGATCACCTGCCCTATCTGGCGGGCATCGGCATCACCTGCGTCTGGCTCCTGCCGTTCTACCGCTCCCCCTTCCGCGACGACGGCTACGACGTCCAGGACTACTACAGCGTCGACCCGCGCTTCGGCACCCTCGGCGACTTCGTCGACTTCGTGCGCCAGGCCGATGAGCTCGGCATCCGCGTCATCGTCGACCTGGTGGTCAACCACACCTCGAACGAGCACCCCTGGTTCAAGGCCGCGCGCAGCGACAGGTCGAGCCCGTACCGCGACTGGTACGTCTGGTCCGAGCGCAAACCCGCCAGGATGTCCACGGGCATCGTCTTCCCCGGCGTGCAGAAGACCAACTGGACCTATGACGCGCACGCCAAGGCCTACTACTTCCACCGCTTCTACGACTTCCAGCCCGACCTGAACGTCGGGAACCCGGCGGTGCGCGACGAGATCGAGCGCATCATGGGCTTCTGGCTGCAATTAGGCGTAACGGGATTCCGCATCGATGCCGTGCCGTTCCTGATTGAAGACAAGGCCGGTGACACGCCCATCGGCCCCGAGCAGTACGGCTACCTGACCGACTTCCGTCGCTTCCTGTCGTGGCGCCGTGGCGACGCGATGATGCTGGCCGAAGCCAACGTAGCGCCCAAGGAGACGCTGAACTTCATCGGCGATGGCAATCGGATGAACCTGATGTTCAACTTCTGGGCCAATCAGCACCTGTTTCTGGCGATGGCGGGTGAGGACGCCACGCCGCTGGTCGAGGCGTACAAGAAACTGCCCGACCTCCCGCCCACCGCGCAGTGGGCAAATTTCCTTCGCAACAACGACGAGATCGATCTCGGTCGGCTCACGGAGGAACAACGCCAACGCTGCTTCGAAGCGTTCGGGCCGCACAAAGAGATGCAGCTCTACGAACGTGGCATCCGCCGTCGGCTGACGCCGATGCTGCAGGGCGACCGCCGGCGGCTCGAGCTGATGAACAGCCTCATGTTTACGCTCCCGGGCACGCCTGTGATCCGCTACGGCGAGGAGATCGGCATGGGCGACAACCTGCGGCTGCCCGAGCGCCAGAGCATACGTACGCCGATGCAATGGTCAGCCGACTCGAATGGTGGCTTCTCCAAAGCCCCACCCAAGAAGCTACCGCGGCCGGTGATCTCCGAAGGCGCGTACCGCTACGAGACCGTGAACGTGGCGAAGCAGCGGCTGGACTACGACTCGCTGTTGAACTGGACGGAACGAGCCGTGCGTACGCGGAAAGAGTGTCCTGAGCTGGGCTGGGGCGAGATGGAGTTCCTAGAGACCGATCACCCCGCCGTGCTCGCGCACATGACCACCTGGCGCGGACGCAGCGTCGCGGCGGTGCACAACTTCTCGCGCTCAACCGTCAGCGTCCACGTGAAGTGGCCGAAAGGCACACGCGAGCTGCACCACATCTTCGGCCGCGACGTCCACGAGCCGCTCCCCGGCGACTCGGGCGTGATCGACCTCGACGGCTACGACTACCGCTGGATGCACGTCCGCTAGCGTGTGCCGGGAACGGCTCCAAACGCGGGTGGGGCGCTAGCCGGTCGAGCGGTTGACGTAGGCGGCCAGCTCGGCGTGGATCACCCGCTCGACCTGCGCGTCGGGTCGGCCAAGGTACGGGATCAGCGCGTGCAGCTGCTCGCCGCGGATGAAGATCGCCGATGGCACGGCCAGGTCGATGCCAATGCGCAGCACGTGGCTGGTCGTGCGCTGCACCCACCGTCCTTCGACCACGGGTGTGCTGTTGCGCTCGAGGCCAGCCTGCGCAGCCGAGGTGGGTTCGAGCACTCGCACGTCGTGCTCCGCGAAGAGCTCGTAGTACGCGCAGTCAGCCTGGGCGAAGTACCGCAGTGCGCCCGCGCGCCAGACAAACCGCCGAATATGCTGCAACCGCTCCGCCACCGCGAAGCGGTCCAGCACCTGCCGCGCCTCCTCGACTTGCATCGCTGCCGCCGCCTCCAAGGAGCGGCTTGCTTTGAGGTCGACGTCGGGGTGGCGGCGGGCTTCTGGGTGGGCGCGGGCGTGGCCGAGCCGGACAGGTTGGGCGCCTCGGTCTGTTTAGGCGGCTCGGGCTGCTTCGGTGCCTCGGCTGGCTTGGGCGCCTCTGGCTGCTTTGGTGCCTCGGCCGATTTGGGCGTCTCAGCCGGCTTCGGCTCGTCGCCTGGCACCGTCAGCACCTGCCCCACCTCGATGTGATTCACGTTCGCCAGCTTGTTCAGCACCACCAGGTCCTTCTGCGGCACGCTGAACCGCTCCGCGATCTGGCTGAGCGTGTCACCCTTCTCGACCTTGATCGTGAACGATTGCGCAGGAGCAGGAGCAGGAGCCTTGGCAGCCTTCGCGGGACCGGCCAGTGCGATGCCCTGCCCAGGCACGCTGGTCGCCCGCTGGGCGAGCTGCAGCTGCCGTTCGCCGATCGTCCGCTTCGCCCCGACGCTCAACCCAGGGTCGTTATAGACATAGCCCGTCGCGTTGGCGCCGATCAAGACGACGTAGTGGTCGAGCTGGGAGGTCGGACTGTAGCCAGGCAAGTATGCGAGGCGCACCAGCACGATCACCGGGTGACCGTCGTTCAGGTGCTTGCGGATCCGCTCGGGTCCCCAGCCAACGGAACCCGCTCCGTCACCGGAAAACACCTCGACGCCGTGCGCGCGCGCGATCCGTGCCAGGTCGCCGATCGCCGTGCCCGAACTGGGGTTGGCGGCGTAGCCACCCCCGGGCAGCTTGGCGATTGCCTGGCGTACTTCGAGCGGCTTCAAATGCTCGCCCGTTGCATAGTTGATGGCCATAGCCACAGAGGCCGGGCCGCAGTCGGTCGCCGCGTAGGGCGAACCATCGAATTGGGGAAGAAACGCTACCGACAGCGCATCAGGCTGCTCGGCGTGTGAAATGAAGGATTGGAACGCGAGCGAGCCAAGCAGCACGCCCACGAAAAACAGCTTCCAGGGCATTGTGTCCTGCAAAACGCACGCGCATCTGCCCTCGGGACGGGCACTTACAGCATTGTGATCAGGGTGCGTTCGTAGCGCAGCCGCAGCACCAGGGCCACCACCAATGCGTACGTAGGCGCGATGCGGTTGAGTGTGTCGCTGACCGAGTGCGAGTCACGGTCCAGCACGACAAAGACCAGTGCAGCCACGACCGCGGCGCCGAGAAAAACGGCCCAGCCTCGCCAGTTGACGGGCAGCCAGCCGTGGAACCACACCCCGCCTCGAACGCTTGGCTCCACGGCCAGCAGGAGCCAGCCCGCGGCGCACCAGAGCGTCACCATCTGCAGCAGGGTGGTCGGCTCCTGGCGCAACGCGAAGAAGCGCGCGTAGTAAAGGCTAAGCACCAGGAATGCTCCGCCCAGCGCACGCAGCAGTAGCATCCAGATCCCAGTACACGGCGCCCGCGGCCGACAACGCAATGCGCGGCCAGCATCGCTCCCTGGCCATGGGCATTCATTTAAGGGCAGGTGCGCGGGGGTGTTACGAGCGAGGCGGCTCGCCAACCGACCACGGGCCGGTGATCAGCCGCGCCCCGCGCTCGTAGCTCAGGTACGACCATGCCCACTCAATGAGCACCAGCATGCGGTTCTCGAACCCGATCAGGTAGAAGATGTGCACCACCAGCCAGGCCATCCACGCCAGGAACCCCGACAGGTGCAGACCGCGGATATCGGCAACAGCCGCCGCGCGACCGATCGTGGCCATGGTGCCGCGGTCCCAGTACTGGAACGACTTACGCGGCTGCCCCTGGATGTCGCGCCAGATGTTCTTCGCGGCGTGTCGACCCTGCTGGATCGCCACGGGCGCGATGCCCGGTAAGTAGCTGCCATCGCTGAGCTTGTACGCCGCGAGGTCTCCGAGCACGTACACCTGCGGATGACCAGACACGGTCAGATCTGGCTCGACCGGCACCCGCCCACTGCGGTCGACCGCCACGCCAAGCTGCCGCCCCAGCGGCGAAGCGGCTACACCTGCCGCCCACAGGGCCGTGTGCGTCGGGATCGCGTTGTCGCCGACTTTCACGTGCTCGGGCGTGATCTCCGTCGCGATGCAGTTCGTCCGAACTTCGACCCCGAGCCGCTCCAGGGACCGCTGTGCTCTGGCCGACAGGTCTGGCGGGTAGGTGCCGAGCACGCGGTCGCCGCCCTCGATGAGGATCACGCGCGTATCGCGCGGGTCGAACGTGCGAAAGTCGCGGCTCATGGTGTGTCGAGCGATCTCGGCAATTGCTCCCGCGAGCTCGACTCCGGTCGGTCCACCGCCCACGATCACGAAGGTCAACAGGGTGCGCCGTCGAGCGGGGTCGGTCTCACGTTCGGCCATCTCGAACGCCAGCAGAATGCGCCGCCGCATCTCGAGCGCGTCCGCGAGCGACTTGAGCCCCGGTGCGAGGGGCTCCCACTCGGGATGGCCGAAGTACGAGTGCCGCGCGCCGGTCGCCAGGACGAGGTAGTCGTAGCGCAGCTCGGCGCCATCCAACAGGTGGATGCATCCCTGGTCGAGATTGAGCTTGTCGACCTCGCCGAGCAGGACGTGCACGTTGTTGTAGCGGCGCAGCACCGCCCGCAGCGGCTCGGCAATCTCACCGGGTGACAGCGCCGCCGATGCCACCTGGTACAGCAGCGGCTGGAAGAGGTGGTAATTGACGCGGTCGACCAGCAGGACGTCGAGTGGATGCCTGGCCAGGGTGCGCGCGGCGTAGAGTCCGGCGAAGCCACCGCCAACCACCACCACGGTCTTGCCGCTACTGTGCGCCATACTCGGCTCAGCATGACACACCGCGTGTACGTCGGCATCGATGCGGGCGGCACGGGTACCCGCGCTGCCGTCGCGCGTGCAGACGGCACGCTGCTGGGCTTCTCAAAGGCTGGCCCTTCAGGCTCCGCGGGCGGCTCGACAGGGCAGCGCGTGCTCCGTCGTGCGCTCGACTCCGTGTTGACTCCGTTGCTGCCCGCGATCGGGTCTCTGCCGTGCGCGGTGCACCTCGGTCTGCGCGGCCTGAGCATCGCCGGTCGCCGCGAAGCTGCCCTTGCGTTGCTCGCGGAGCGCTTGCCGCCGGCCGAGGTCAGTGTCAGCAACGATGCGCTGATCGCCCTCGAAGGAGCGCTCGCCAGTCAGCCAGGCGTCGCGGTCCTGGCGGGCACCGGCTCGATAGCGCTCGCCCGCCGCGCCGACGGCGTCGAGGTGCGCAGCGGCGGCTTCGGCTACCTGGTCGGCGACGAGGGCAGCGGTTTCTGGCTGGGTCGCAAGGCGGTCGCCGCCAGCCTGCGCAGCTTCGAGCAGAACGGCCCGCCGACCATGCTCGGTGAACTGCTGTGCGCGGCGCTCGGGCTTGAGTCAGTCGCCGATCTCGTCCCGTGGGTCTACCGCGCCCGTCAGCCCGCGCCCCGCCTGGCTTCGCTTGCCCCGCTGGTGGCCCGCGCCGCGTCCGATGGCGACTCCGTGGCCACCGCCCTGCTGCAACAGGCCGCCGGGCACCTGGCGGAGCTCGCGGTCGCCGTCACCCGCAAAGCCTGGCCCGAGTCGCTACCCGACGCGCTGCTGGTCGCCCGCTGTGGCGGCGTCTGGTCCGCTGGTCCGCCGTTGGTTGAGCCCTTCGAAGCCGCCCTTCGCGCAGCCATGCCCGCGGCGCAGAGCGTGCCTCCGCGCCTGCCACCCGTGTGCGGCGCCATCTTGCGCGCGATGGTTACCGACCGCATGCGCCTCGACCTGGCCGTCGTCGAGGCGCTCGAGCGAACGTTCGCTACCGTCTAGAGGCTGATGAAAAAGCGGTCCCCGCTCTGGATTCGACAAGCTCACCATGAGCGGGGACCGCTCGTCCTGAGCCTGTCGAAGGATTTTTTCATCAGCCGTCTAGGCGGGCACGCTCCACATCACCGGCACCGCGGCCAGCGCGCCGAACGCGATCACCATCAGCACCGCCATGCGCGTGGTCAGCCACTTGGGGGCGGTCATGCCCGTGCCACGCATCGCGGTCATCGCGTGCATGGCCTGCGCGCCGATCGCCCGTGCCGCGTGGGCCGACACCGCGGTGCTCTTCACCGCGGGCCTGGTCTTGGCGCTGGCCATCGGCGCCGAGCGCGTCTCAGCCGCCGCCGCCACTGGCTGCATCGCCATCTTCGCCTTGGGCGCCGCGGCATTCTTGTCGGGAGGGGTTGTAGCGGCGGCTTTCGAGTCAGCCGCGGGCGCGGCGGGCGCTGCCAGCGTGTCGTCGAGGATCGCGATCAATCGCACGCTCACCTGCGTTGCGAGCCCCTTGATCACCGGGCAGCTCGGCTCGGCGCGGCGGATGATCGCGTCGAACAGGTCCTGATCGACCGCTGGGCCGATGATCTGCGCACGCACCTCGATCGTCATCACCGTCATGCCATCGTCGTTGATGGTCGAGTCGGCGTTGACCCGCAGCCGCTGCGGCGTCAGCTCCGCTTGCGCGAGCGAGTGTGCGACGGCAACGCCATAGCAGCCCAGGTGCTCGGCCGCCTGCAGCTCGTGCTCATCGGCAATGTCGTCGGCGTGCTCGTTGTGGGCCGACCACGACACCGACCACCCCGAAGAAGTGCGGCTAGGCATGAAGCGGGCAAGTCGAGTCCGAATCGTCTCGGGCCGCAGCCCTGGCTGGCGCGAAGTAATAACGGCCATCAATTGTCTCCCAAAAACACGGCGTGTAGGAAGACAAACGCAGCCCGCCCAACAAAGGGACGGTCGCCGCCCGGGCGATGTGCCCGAGCGGCGCCGACTTCAGCTTACGAGCGCGAGTCGAACGAGGATGACCGCGTGGTCACCGCCGACCGTGTGTCACCGGCCAGGATCCACGCCAGCCGTGCCAGCAGCATGGCGATCAGCGCGTACACGACCAGCGCCACGATCGAGTTCAGCTCGAGCACACTACCCTGCGCTTGCGGAGTGCCGAACAGGCCCACGAACGGCGCCACGAGGACACCGGTGATGCCGTAGATGAACTCCGCGAAGCCCGCCGAAGGATTGGCGCCCAGCGCCTTCAAAACGAAGCGAATGGCGACCAAACCCTCGACGAGCCCAAACACCCAGTAGATCAGCTGCTGCGCGCGGTGCACCATCAGCCGCCGATTCTCGTACGGGTCATAGGCAACCGACTCGGTCCGATCGACAGCAGAGGACGGCCGAGCAGTGCTCGTCACCTCGGTGACTCTCGGAGTAGTGTTGACCACCTCGGTCCGTCGCGGCGTCGGCTCGATAACCTCCCGTCGCGGAGTCGTTTCGATAATCTCGGTGCGATCTTCTTCCATTGTCCATGCCCTCCCGATTGAGATTTTTTGTCCCCTCCAAGTCAGCGATAAAAGGCACGCAGCGTGCCATCGCATGGCATACCTACTAAGTGCCTCGCGCGCGTAGCTGGGCGGCGGTCCTGCACGGCGGCTGGGTGCTGGCCAATGCCGATGTGCCCGCGGGGTTCGCCATCTGGGGTGAGCAGTCGCCAAACGTCCGCATTCGCCCGCGCCTGCCGCGCCGCAAAGTCGGCACCGAACCGCGCCCGGGCACCGTCAGGAGCGGGCCGCCTCCGCCTCCGCCGCCCCCGCCGCATCCCTTCGCCCTGACCGACGACGGCGTGCGCCATGCCCTCTCGGTCCTCGGCCTGACCCGCTGGGCAACGCAAACCCACATTCGACAGGTCTTCGCCTGCCTACCGTCCTCCGAAGCAGGTCCCCATCGGTCGAGCGAGCCGATCGATCCCGAAGCCAGTCCGCGCCTTGGCTCGTGGGCCGTACCGGCGGTCATCCTGGACGAGGTTGAGAGTGTCAGCCTGCTACCGCGCATCGCGGCCGCCTCAGCCGCCAATCCGGGCTTGCTCGGCGATGACCTCCGCGCGTGGATCGTCGCCGCCCGCTTCGCCCTGTCGCTGCTGGCACGGCAACACTTCCTGCCGCGTATGCAGGTGCGCGAGGAGCACCTGCTCAGTCGCTGGTCAGCCGTGATCGACGAGCCGGCCGATCGCAGCAATTTGCACGCGATCGAGCGTGGCATGCCGTCGGCATCGGTCTCGCTCACGTGGGAGCCGAACGGCACGACCCCGTCCGCGCACGATGCGCTGGCCGATTACCTCGCCGCGGTCATCGATGGCGTTGCGCGCGCGGCGAGGCCCGAGGCTGGCAAGCTCACCCACGTCCCCGCGACCGTGGGCGCGTGGCTGTCGGCGCTGAGCCGCGAAGAGCCACTGGTGTACTTGCCGGACGACGCGGCCCGCGGACTACGGCGCCAGGTCGCCGGCTGGACCGACCTCACCTCCGACTCCACGACCGGTGACGATGCGTTCCGCCTGTGCTTTCGCCTCGACCCGCCTACCGCGCCCGACCAGGAAAAGCCGTGGCGCCTCGACTACATGCTCCAGGCGACTGACGATCCGAGTCTGCTCGTGCCAGTCGGCGAGGTGTGGCGGCACCGTGGCCAGACCGCGCGCTTCTTGACCCGCCGCTTCGACCAGCCGCAGGAGCGCGTGCTGGCGGGTCTTGGACGCGCTTCGCGGGTCTTTCAACCGATCGAGGCCAGCCTGCGCACCGCCCGACCCGAGTCATGCGCACTCTCGACCCGCGAAGCCGCCGATCTCGTACGCGACAAGGCGCTGCTGCTCAAGGCCAGCGGCTTCGGCGTGCTGCTGCCCGGGCTGGATACCCGCCTGAATGTGCGCTTGCGGCTGCGCGGTACGCGCGACCCGGATCCATCGAAGGTCGATGGCCCGAGCATGCTCTCGTTCAACAGCCTGGTCAGCTACGACTGGCAATTGGCGCTCGGGGACCAGCCGCTGTCGCGCGAAGAATTCGAGATGCTGGCCCAGTTGAAGGAGCCGCTCGTCCAGCTGCGCGGCCGCTGGGTCGATGTCCGACCCGACCAGATCGAGCGCGCCCTGGCCTTCATCCAGAAGCATCAGAGCGGTCAGATGCAGCTCGCCGAAGCCGTCTCGACCGCCCTCGCTCCGGCCACGTTGGACGGCGTCGAAGTGTCCGAGGTCGAAGCCACCGGCTGGCTCGAATCCCTGCTGCAAGACGTCACCGCGGGATCGAAAGTGGAGCTCGCCGAGGAACCCAGCGGCTTCCAAGGCCAGCTCCGCGCGTATCAAAAGCGCGGCGTCGCCTGGCTCGCTACGCTGCAACGCTACAACCTTGGCTCGTTGCTCGCCGACGATATGGGACTCGGCAAAGCGGTTTCAGTTGACACCCGTATCCTGACGCCAACTGGCTGGAAACGCATGGGCGATGTCCGCGTTGGTGACCGCGTTGTCAACGCACAGGGTGGCAACTCGCGCGTAACAGCTGTCTACCCGCAAGGAGAAAAGCAGCTCTTCCGCGTAGTTTTTAGCGATAACACATCTGTGGAATGTTGTGCCGAGCATTTGTGGTACGTCCGCAGCGCAGTTCGCAAGTTCCGCAGCCAATCTGGTCGAGTGCGCCCGCTAGGCGAATTCATGCACGACCTGCGCGATGCAGCAGGTAACGCCAAGCACTACATCCCGATGGTGCAGCCGATCGAGTTCGACGAGGTTGACTTGCCGATCGACCCGTACCTGCTCGGGCTGCTCCTCGGCGATGGCAGCTTGTCCTCACGGCCAGTTGCTTTCACTACAGCGGACGCGGATCTGGTCTCAGAAGTTCGCGTGCGAGTGCCGGCGGGTATCGCGGTCGTGGGCCCCAGTGCGCGCGGAATCGATTGGCGGCTCTCGGGCCCGCGCGGGCGGTCAGCGAACCCGATGATTCACCTGCTGCGTATCTTGGGCCTGATGGAGCGTCGCTCGGCGGAGAAGTTCATCCCGGACCAGTACAAGTTCGCGCCAGTGGCTGCCAGGGTTGCGTTGCTGCAGGGCCTCCTCGATACCGACGGCCACGTTCGGCCAGCAGACAACAACATCGAGTACACAACCGTGTCAGCGCAGCTCGCAGAGGACGTTGCCTTCCTGGTCCAGTCGCTGGGCGGCACGGCCCGCATCAGGACGAAGCAGCCGAGGTATGTTTACCGTGGCGAGCGACGTCAGGGCCAGCTGGCGTATCGAATGAGCGTGATCCTCCCGAGCGAGATACAGCCATTCAAGTTGCCGCGTAAAGTAGCGGTCTACAAGCCGCGACCGAAGTATCAGCCTTCACGAGCCATCGTCGACGTTATCCCCGTCGGCAAGAACCAGGCGCAATGCATCACAGTTGACTCGGCTGATGGGCTCTATGTCGTTGATCAGTGCATCGTAACGCACAACACAGCGCAATTGATCGCGTTAATGCTTCGCGAGCCATCCCGACCAACACTCGTGATATGCCCCACTTCTGTAGTCGGGAACTGGCGCCACGAGCTCGCCCGCTTCGCGCCCGATCTGCAAGTGCTCGTACACCATGGCCCAGACCGCGCGTCGAAGGATGAGCTCCATGTCGCGGCCGTGCAGCACGATGTGGTGCTGAGTACCTATTCGCTCTTGCATCGCGATGAAGCAAGCCTGACTCGCGTGCGATGGAACGGCCTGGTGCTCGACGAGGCGCAGAACGTCAAGAACGCTTCGACCCGCGCCGCTCAAGCCGCCAGGGCAATCTCCGCTCGATGGAAAGTCGCCCTCACGGGCACGCCGGTCGAGAACCGCCTGGCCGATCTGTGGAGCATCTTCCAGGTCATCAACCCTGGCTACCTGGGCTCGGCCGAAGAGTTCCGCCGTGAGTTCGCCATGCCCATCGAACGTGCCTCCGATGCGGATGCCATCGCGCGCCTGAAGTCGCTGACGGCGCCATTCATCCTCCGCCGCCTCAAGACCGATCGCAACGTCATCGCCGACTTGCCAGACAAGCACGAGATGAAGGTGTACTGCTCGCTTACCAAGGAGCAGGCCACGCTCTACGAAGCCGTCCTCCAGGACACCATGCGGCAGATCGCCGAGAGCGAGGGTATGCAGCGCCGCGGCCTCGTCCTGGCGCTACTCACCCGGCTGAAGCAGGTGTGCAATCACCCCGCATTGCTCATGCACGACGGGAGTCCGCTGCCCGGTCGCTCGGGCAAACTGGCCCGACTGGGCGAGATGCTCGAGGAGGTCATCGCCAGCGATGAGCGCGCGCTGGTCTTCACTCAGTACGCGGAGATGGGCCGTCTGCTGCTCGACTACCTGCGCACCACGCTCGACCGCGAGGTGCTCTACCTGCACGGCGGCACGCCGATGGCCGAGCGCGACCGCTTCGTCTCCGAATTTCAGACCGATGCCAACGGACCACCCATCTTCATCCTTTCTTTAAAGGCGGGCGGCACGGGACTGAACCTGACCCGCGCCAACCACGTCTTCCACTTCGATCGGTGGTGGAATCCTGCCGTCGAGAACCAGGCCACCGACCGCGCGTTTCGCATCGGCCAGACCCGCAACGTGCAGGTCCACAAGTACGTGTGCGCGGGCACGTTCGAGGAGACCCTCGATGACCTGATCGAGCGCAAGGTCGCACTCGCCGAGTCGATTGTCGGCACCAGCGAGGCCTGGATTACCGAGATGAGCACCGACGATCTGCGGGCGCTGTTCCGTCTGCGGCGCGACGAAGCCGTCGTCTCCGAGGAGTCGTGATGTACTGGGGCGTTGGGGCGCCGAAGAAGGACTGATGGCCGAGCGCGAAGCGTGGTGGGAGCGCCACGGACCACGATTGCCGTCGCACGGCATCAAAGCGCACACGCGCCGCGGCGCCTTCGGCACCTCGTGGTGGGCGAGTCGCTGGGTTGCAGCGCTGGAGCGACTGGTCAATCCGGGCAGACTCGCCCGTGGCCGAACCTACGCCCGCGTCGGCCAGGTGATCTCCCTCGATGTGCGCGCTGATGGCGTGCAGGCCATCGTGCAGGGGAGTCGGAAGGACCCGTATCGGGTCACCATCCGCTTCGCCAAGCTCAGCGACGCCGACTGGGAGCGTGTCATCGACGCGATGTCGGCTGAAGCGCTGTACGCGGCGCGGCTCCTCAGCGGCGAGATGCCCGAACAGATCGAGGAGGTGTTCTCGGCTGTCGGCTCGAGCCTGCTCCCGCGCGAGCAGGAAGACATGCAGACTCGCTGCTCCTGCCCCGACTGGGCCAACCCGTGCAAACACATCGCCGCGGTGCATTACCTGCTCGGTGAGCGCTTCGACGAGGACCCGTTCCTGATGTTTCTGCTACGCGGCCGCTCCCAGTCCGACATCATCGCCGCGCTTCGCGCCCGCCGCGCAGGCACGACCGAAGACGATGGCGAACCCGCGGCCGCGGAGTCCGCGCCAGCGGCGGACCTGCTGTCGTTCTGGCGTATGCCCGAAAACACCGAGGAAGTCGCGCTCCACTTCGCCCTGCCCGAGTCGCACGCGCTGCCGGTCAAGCGCCTCGGCCCGGCGCCGTTTGTGCGCGATCAAGCGGCGTTCGCGCAGGCGATGGAAAACATGTATCAGCAGGTCAGCGAATACGCGCTGCTGCTGGCGCTCGGGGACAGCCTGGACACCTAGAATCAGCCGGTGCCCTCGACTCACGATCAGGCCGCGCCCGTTCGCCGGGCCGACGGTCGCGCCCCGGACCAGTTGCGGCCAGTCAGTATCGAGCCACGCTTCCTGACGTCGACGCCGGCGTCGTGTCTGATGCGCATGGGCGACACGTGGGTGTTGTGTAGCGCGGCGGTTGAGGAGCAGGTGCCCGGGTTCCTGACCGGTCGCGGCCAGGGTTGGGTCACCAGCGAATACGCGATGATCCCGCCGTCCAGTCCGCAGCGCATCCCCTGGAACCGCGGCATCAGCGGCGGTCGACAGCAGGAGATCAGTCGGTTGATTGGTCGCGGACTGCGCGCGGCCATCGACCTGAAGCGGCTGGGTGAGCGGCAGATCATGCTCGACTGCACCGTGCTGCAGGCCGACGGCGGCACTCGCACAGCCTCGGTCACCGGCGCCTACGTGGCGCTGGCGCTGGCGGTCTTCGACCTCCTGTCGGCGGGCAAGCTGGCGCTGACTCCACTCACCAACCCGGTCGCCGCGGTCAGCGTTGGGCTGGTGCACGGCGAGGCGCTGCTCGATCTGGCGTACGTCGAGGACTCGGTCGCGGACGCCGACGTGAACGTCATCCAGACCGCCAGCGGCCACCTGGTGGAGGTTCAGGGCACCGCGGAGGGCGCCGCGTTCCCCCGCGAGCAACTGGATCGGCTGCTCGATCTGGCGAACGTCGGCAACAAGCAGCTATTCGCGGCGCAGCAGACAGCGCTCGCGCAAGTGGTCCCGGCCGACATCCTGTCCACGCTCGCCCTGCCACCCGACTGACCATGCACCTCGGCGTAGTCTTCCCCCAGACCGAGATCGGCGCCGACCGCGCCGGCGTCCGCGACTATGCCCAGGCCGTCCAGGACCTCGGCTTCGAGCACCTGCTGGTCTATGACCACGTCCTGGGCGCCGATCCGGCGGCGTACCCCGACTGGTCGGGCCCGTACACGTGCCACAGCATGTTCCACGAGCCGATGGTGCTCTTCGGCTACCTCGCCGCGATCGCGCCGCGGTTGGAGTTGGTCACGGCAGTGATCATCCTTCCGCAGCGCCAGACCGCTCTCGCCGCGAAGCAAGCCGCCGAAGTCGATGTGCTCACCGGCGGCAAGTTCCGCATGGGCATCGGCATCGGCTGGAACTGGGTCGAGTACGAGGGGCTCGGGACGAACTTCCGCGATCGGGGTCGCCGCTACGAGGAGCAGATCGACCTGCTACGTCGGCTGTGGACCGAGCCAGTCGTGAACTACGAAGGCCGCTACCACAAGATCACCGCCGCCGGGCTCAATCCGCTGCCGCTCCAGCGACCCATCCCGCTATGGATCGGCGCCTCCGCCGAGCAAGGCATCAAACGCGCCGCCGAGCTCGCCGACGGCTTCTTCCCACAGCGGCCGCTCGAGGGTGGCTGGGACGCGACCATGGACCGCTTCCGCGGCTGGCTCGAGGCCGCCGGCCGCGATGCTGGCAGCTATGGCATCGAACGCCGCATCGACGTCGCCACGGGCACGCCCGATGACTGGCAGCGCTCCGCCGAAGAGTGGCGCACCCTCGGCGCGACGCACCTGTCATTCAACACGATGGGCGGTCAGCTCGGAGGAGTCGAAGCCCACATCGCCCGCCTGCGACAAGTCAAAGAAACGATCGGCGCATTGCGTCCGTCAATGTAACGAAGTGATACCGCTCGCGGACAGCGTCGCCTCACGCCAGCGACCCGTGGTCACGCAGGTCATCATCGGCCTGTGCGTGGCCGTCTTTCTGTACGAGCTCACCTTGCGCGGCGCCGCCCTGGACCGGTTCGTCGAACGCTGGGGCGCCGTGCCGCGGCTCATCCTTGCCGCGCTGGCGGGCAGTGCGCAGGTGCCGCGCACCGAGCTGGTCACGCTCCTCACCAGTCAGTTCATCCATGCCGGTTTTTTGCACCTCGGCGGCAACATGCTGTTCCTGTGGGTCTTCGGCCGCGCCGTCGAGGATCGACTCGGCCACGCCGTCTACGTTGTTTTCTATCTAGTCGCGGGTGCCCTGGCGGGCCTGACGCAGGTGGCGATCTCGGGGCCGACTGAGGCGGTGCCGCTGGTCGGCGCCAGCGGCGCGATCGCCGGTGTGCTGGGCGCCTACTTCATCTCGTATCCGACGGCGTGGGTGCGCGTGCTGGTGCCGGTGCTGTTCTTCTTCTGGGCGTTCGACCTGCCGGCGCTGCTGGTGCTGGCGTTCTGGTTCGTGAGTCAGTTCTTCAGCGGCATCGCGGCGATCACGCATGCCAGCGGCGCGACCAACAACGTGGCCATCTGGGCCCACGTGGCCGGTTTTGTGCTTGGCGCGGCGGCGGCGAAGGTGTTGCCGGCACAGGTCGGCGGCGCACTGCCCAAGGCTGGTCCGACAGGGATTAAACGAGCTGAGGCGCCCGGGCCAGCGCGGCTCGTCTCGTCCGTGGCCGACTTGCTGGCGCTGCTGTTGGCTGCGCGGCTGGTGCTGCGCTTCTTTGGTCTGGCGCTGCTGGCGGCGCCGGTCGCGGCGGTGACCGAGCCCATCGTGGACCCGTTCCGTGAGCTGCTGCCGTCGCTGCGGGTGGCGGGCGGAATCCTCGAGGTGTACACGCTGGTGGCGATCGTCGCCGTCTATCTGATCGCTGGACTGGTCGGGCAGTTGTTTGTCAAACGCTCAGGTTCCTGATGTCGCTTGCGAGCGTGTACAGGGTGGCGTGCGATACTGTCGCGTGGCTGCGCAGGGTGACGCGGCGTTCGGTCGCGCCGACCTGCACCTGCACACGCGGGCATCGGACGGGATGATGGCGATGCCCGATCTGCTCGACTACATCGAGCACTCGACCGATCTCGACGTGGTCGCGATCACCGATCACGACGAGACCAGCGCCTCACTGGCCGCGCGCGAGTACGCGGCGCGGCGCGGCTATCGGGTGCAGGTGGTGCCGGGTGTGGAGGTGACCACGCGCGATGGCCACCTGCTGGCGCTGTTCGTCGAGGACCGCCCGACCGCGTTTCGACCGCTGCAAACCACGGCCGAATGGGTGCTGCAGCGTGGTGGGCTGTGTGTGGCGCCACATCCGTTTACGCGCTGGACCCACTCGCTGAGCAGCCGCGCCATGCTGCAGGCGCGGCACAACGAGCTGCTGGCGGGCGTCGAAGTGATGAACGCGAGCCCCGCGGGCCGCGCCTCGCGCGCGAGAGCCGTGCGCTTCGTCGACCAGCACGGCCTGGCCGCGTTGGGCGGCTCGGACGCGCACATGCAAGCTGTGGTCGGCCTCGCCCGCACCCGCTTCCGCGGACAGACCCCCGCCGATCTACGGCACGCTATCGAAACCGCCACCACATACGCCGAAGGCCGCTTCGCCTCCCCGCGCGAGTTGGCCGCCGAAGCACTGCCCCAACTAGCCCGCTCGATGGTGCACCTCCCCCTTCGTCGCATCGTCCGCTACGCCCGCGGCCAGCACGCCGAATCAAGCCCGCACTAGCACCCCGCAGCACCGCGGCCATGAGGGCACCCACTAACCGTCATGACCACCATCACCCGTGCGTTAAGATCCCCGGGACATGACTGAAGCTCCCGGCGGGAGCGCCGGATTCGGCCACGGGTCGGATCCCGAAGAGCACGAGGCGCTCCTGCGCCGCATCCGTGAGTTTCTGCGCCACGGCGCCGCCGCCGAAGCAGGCGTCGAAGAATGGGGGGAGTTCGCGGCACAGCTGCGCTTTCTCCGCGAAGAGCTGCCACCCGAGGAACGCGCCGCGCTCCTCGAACGCTGGGACCGCGTCCTGCTCCGCGCGCTGCCCGACTTGCAGCTGGCAACCGACCAGCGGGAGAACGTGCTCCTCGCGCTGGAAGCCGCCGCTGCCGAAGGCGCGGCCTGGGCTGCGCTCGAGGACCGCGCCCCGCCCGAGCAAGCTTCGGGGGTCGCGCCGGTGCTCCGCCCGAGCGTGTGGACCCTGGACTGGGAATCGGCCGCGGGCGGCGAAGAGGAAGCCGACCACCGCGAGGACGAGGCGCTGGTCCTGACGGCCGCCGATGCCCGCACCGAAGCCCGCTTCGTGCTGGCCGATCGGCTGGTGCTGGCCCACCTGGCGGCTGATGTCCGCGGTCTATTGGCCGAAGGCCAACCGGTGCCAGCCTTCCCCGACGCTGATCAGCCAGCCGGGCTACCGTCCCTGCGCGTGGATGCCGAAGCGGGCTTCGCGTGCACGGGCTTCTCGATCCGCGGCCTGCCAGCGATCGGCATCCAGTCTTCGCGCAACGACCCACCCCTGGCGTTCCTGGTCCTGGACAGCGAACAGCTCGCCGAACTGTTAGAGCGAGCCCGCGAACTGCTAGGCACCAGCGCCTGAGCGTCTGGCGCCCTCGAGGGGCATCCCCAGCGACTCGGTCGAACATATCTTCCACTTGGCGCTAGCGGGGGTGTATACTTGCACCGACCATCTCGTTCCGTCACACGCTGCCCGCCGGCGGTGCACTCGTGCGCCATTTGCTTTCTCTGGGCGCGTAAAGGATGGGGGGACCTTGCCACTCGACCGTCGCCGTCGACGGTTCAGGCGGCCCGGCACCGGTCGCTGGCTTACCGAGTCGCTTCCCACGCTTCGGATCGAGCTAGCATCGACAGTTCGCGCGACGTTGACCGCCTGGATGCGGCTCTACGGCGAGGCGAACAACGTGCGGGGTCTGGCCACTGGACCGATCGAAACTCGATTCGCTCGGCTGCGTCAGAATTGCGCAGCCGACAGTCTCATCGTGTGGACCACGCCAAGCCGCTGGGCGGCCGGCGAGGGTCTATCACTCCGCTTTCCACAACTCCACCTCGAGTTCACCTGCTCGCTGGGTGAAGGCCACATGGTGGCCACCAAGGTCGCCCAGGTCGCCGAAGATGCGCGACCACCCGACCGCGAGCCCGGCGCCGTCGGCGTGGTGGTGCACGCCGAACGCATCCCGCTGCCGCCCGACGATGCCGACATCCTCGAGCCGGACCCCGGCGTCGACATCCTCGAAGAGCACTTCGCGCGACTAGCGGGTCGGCGCTGGGGCGGCTTCGCCGCGCCGCTGCGCGCTGCGCTGGAGGCGGAGGCACGTGAAGACGAAGCCCGTACGCAGCGGCTGACGGTCCCCTTCAAAGACGCCACGCTCAGTCACGGTGGTGAAGAAGACGTCTGGCGCATCAAGGGCGTTGCCGTCGATGCGCTGCGGCAGCTCGACGACGGCGAGTGGCTGGAAGTGCTCGATGAGCAGGGTCGTTCGCGCACCAGCGCACGCGTGATCGACACCCACCCGAGTGCTGGCACCCTGATCGTCGGCGTCCGTACGTCGGCCGATCCGCCGCGCTCCGGTTTCGTCCGCCCGCGCTCGCGGAAAAAGATCCTCGAACAGAAGCGCGCGCTGCTCGAAGAGCTGGCCAGCCCCACGGGCAGCTTGCCGAACCTGGTGCGATTGGTGGCCGCGCCGGCGTCGATGCCCACGCCGCGGCAGGTCCGACCCGCTCGCTTCGTCAACCCGGCAGTGGTGCGCAATCGGAGCCAGGCGCGGGCGGTGGCGCTGGCGCTGGGGCTCGAAGAGGGCCAGGCGATGATGATCATGGGCCCGCCTGGCACGGGCAAATCCACGACCGCCGCGGAGATCGACGTCCAGCTGATCCTGCGCGACCCGGGCGTACGCATCCTGGTGTGCTCGCACTCCAACCACGGCACCGACAACATGCTGATGAAGGTGTTGCCCTTCCTTGACGATGCCGCCGAGCGCATCGCCCGTATCGGCTTCTTCGAGCGTATCGCCAAAGAGGCGCGGCCGTTCTATGCCGCGCCCGACGCCGACCTCGGCGATCGCAATGTCATCTTCACCACGATCGATGCGCTGGTGCTGCAGGACATCGCCGGCGCTCGCGTGTACGACTACGTGATCGTCGACGAGGCCAACCGCGCGGGTGTGCTCGACTCGCTGCTGGCGCTCGCGCGCGGCCGGCGCATGATCATGGTGGGCGACCCGATGCAGCTGCAGCCGGTCATGTCGGAGGCCGAGCAGCAAATGGTGACCGCCTCGGTCAACGGCAGTGGCCGACGTGGTCGGCGGGGCGGTCGCGCACCGCTCGTTGGCGTGGCCCAGCCCGGTGCCCAGCACGTCATCGGCAAGAGCCTCTTCGCCTGGATCCAGGAGCGCCGCTTCGCGCCGCCCGCGACCGTGCTACTCGATCAGCAGAACCGCATGCACCCGGCCATCGGCGAGCTGGTCTCGCGGGTGTTCTACGCCAATCGCGTCCGCACTGGCCCCGCGGCGCCGCGCCGCGGCACCGGGCTGCCGATGTTCCCCTCACCCGTTACCTGGGTGGATACGCGTTCTTTGCGCGGCAATGTCGAATCGCGCGCGGGCGGCACCTCGCTGTTCAACGTCGCCGAGGCGCGGCTGGTCACCTCGATCACGCGGCACCTGGCCGCCCAGGCGCCATCCAATCTCACCATCGGCGTCATCACAGCGTACGCCGAGCAGCGCGACCTGCTGCGGCGGCTCATGGGACCGCACGATTGGCCGCCCGAACGACAGCTCGAGATCGACACCGTCGACGCGTTCGAGGGGCGTGAGAAAGACATCATCGTGCTGTCGCTGGTTCGCGCCAACCGCCGCCGCGACATCGGCTTCCTCCGCCTGGAGCAACGGCTCAACGTAGCGGTTTCGCGCTCGCGGCGACTGATCATCCTCGTGGGTGATACGTCGACCTTGCGAGGCGGGTACTTCCATCACCTGGTCGCGACCGCGGGGTCGGTCGGCCACATCGTGCCCGCACCCAAGCTCATCGGACAGATGCTGAATCGGGACCGGCGGCGTGATGAGCGACCACCCCGCGATGGCGTCGCGGCGGCCGCTGACGGCGCCGTCGCGCCGGTCGCCGCGCCAGGACAGGAAAGCCCTCTGCCGACCGGCAATCGGCGCCGCCGCAGACGAGCCTGGGAGCGCCGCCGTGAACGCTTGCGCCAGATGCAGGACGAGCAGACCCAGGCGCCGGATGCCGACGGTCTGACCGCACCCCCTACGGCAGAGCTTTCGGGCACCGACGATCAGCCGCGCCAACGCCGTCGTCGGCGTCGCCGCTTCGAGCGTGGCCAGTTCACTGCTGCACCGGACGAGCAGCCGAGCGAGGCGCAGCCCGAGGCATCGGCTGAGCCGCCGGAGCCGATGCGGACGGAGCGCCGCCCGCGGCGTCGCCGCGCGCCCGAGCCGGTGAGCCAAGCCCAGCCCACACCCGTGGCCGAGCCCACCCCGACGACCGAGCCGACCGCGCCGCCAGCAAGACGCGGCCGCCGCCACGCGCCGACTGTCGAGCCCGAGCCCATCACGGCCGCGCTCACGACCTCCGAGGCCGCCGCCGAGCCGGCCCCATCGCCCACCCGCCGCCCGCGCCGCCGCGCTACTTCCGCGGAGCCCGAGCCCGCCGCCCTGCCTGCGCCACCGGCGCCCGCCGCGGCGCTGCCCGCCGAACCGTTGGCCACCACCGCCACCGCGAGCCCGCCCACGCGACCGCGCCGCACGCGGGCAACTGCCGCCACGCCCGCGCCTGCTCCTCCAGCGGCGGCACCACCGCCAGCAGCCACGCTGCCAGCCGAAAAAGGCCCTGAGCCCGAGCAGGCGAAGCCGAAAGCCCGCGCCCGTCGAACACCAAAACTGCCCGCCGCGGAGCTCCCACCCGACCGCAACCGGCTAGAGCCGACGCCCAACGGCGTCGTCGACTCACCCGCCGCCGCCGACGGCGCTGCGCCACAGCGCACCACCCGAGCCCGCCGCACCCCTTCGACCACCCAGTCCCGCGGAGCGAGAAAGAAAGACTAAGTAACGGTCTGGCACGCCGTGTGCGCTCCCCCCGTGACCACAAGGAGCAACACACACGTATGTCTCTCGCAACGGAAACAGCGGGCGAGGTGACCGTGGTTCGTCGAGTCGATCTTGACGTCGACGGACCACAGCACTGGCCTATGAACTGGAGCGCCATCTGGGTCGGCGTACTCTCGGCGCTCGCAGTCGCCCTTATCTTCAGCTTGATCGGAGCCGCGCTCGGCGCGCATCAGTTGGGACCCGCGGCCAGGATCGCGAAGTGGAGCGATGTCGGCCTGGGCGCTCTCGTGTTCGCCGTGCTTGGCGCATTCTTCTCGTTTGTCGCGGGCGGCTGGATCGCTGGCAAGATCAACGGCTACCGCCGCGCGGAAACCGACATGCTGCACGGCGCGATCGTGTGGCTCGTCGCTCTGCCCATTCTCATCGTCGTAGCGGCACTGGGCGGCGGAACCCTCTTCGGCGCCTGGCTCGGCGGGCTCGGCATGACACCCGTGTGGGTGACGCAGAACGCCGTTACCGCGGATCCCGCGGCCGCTCTTGCCGCCCGCAACGCGGCGCTCGGCGCATTGACCGCGCTACTTATCGGACTGGTCGGCAGCGTACTCGGCGGCTGGATGGCTTCCGGCGAGCCGATGAGCCTGACCAGCTATCGCACTCGACCGGCCACGATGCACCAGTCGGCGCATCCGACCGCCTGAATCCAGAAGGAGCAAACCAATCATGATTCTCATCCTGTTGTGGCTGCTGGGCGTGCCGCTCGGCCTGATCCTCTTGCTGTTCCTGCTGGGTATCGGCCGCTAGGCCACTGACCAGCACCAGCACCAGAGCCAAATACCGGTACCGTGGGAGCCGACGCCATGTCGGCTCCCACGACTGTGTTTCGGGCAGCCGCGCCCGGACGTGTCAACCTCATCGGCGAGCACACCGACTACAACGGCGGCTTCGTCCTGCCGATGGCAATTCCGCTGCAGACGCGGGTTGAGCTGCGGCCGCGCACTGACCGACACGTCATCGCCCACAGCCGTGATGCCTCGCCCGACGGCAGCTACGTGCTCGGCGAAGAGCAGCGCGCTGGCCAGTGGTTCGACTACATCCAGGGCGTGACCTGGGCGCTGCGCACCGCGGGCTCAGTCGCGCTCGAAGCCGGCTTCGGTCTCGACATATCGTCGGACGTACCGCTCGGCGGCGGGCTGTCGTCGAGTGCCGCGCTCGAGATCTCGCTGTTGAGGGCGGTGCGCAGCGCCTTCCAGCTGGACCTTGACGACACCACCATGGCGCGGCTCGGTCAGCTAGCCGAGAACGATTTCGTCGGCGCCCGCTGCGGAATCATGGACCAGATGGCTGCCAGCCTGGCGGACTCGCACACGGCGCTGTTCCTGGACACCCGCAGCCTCGAATATCAGCAGGTGCCGCTCCCCGCATTGGCTGAGCTGGTGGTAATCCACTCGGGCGTGAGCCATCGCATTGCCCAGGGTGAGAGCGGGCAAAGCGAGTACAACGTGCGTCGCGCTGAGTGCGAGGAGGCGGCGCGGTTGCTCGGCGTGCCACAGCTGCGCGACGCGGCTTCGACCGACTTGCCTCGAGTCGCGGCCCTGCCCGACCGACTGGCGCGCCGCGCGCGGCACGTCATTACCGAGGACGACCGGGTTTTGAAAGCGGTCGAAGCAATGCGCGCGGACGATCTGCCCACGCTGGGTGACCTTTTCTACGCTTCGCATGCCTCGATGCGCGACGATTTCGAGGTGTCGACACCCGAGATTGACCTGCTGGTTGATCTTGCGCGGAGCGATCCTGACGTGGTCGGCGCGCGGCTGACCGGCGGCGGGTTCGGCGGCGCTGTCGTCATCCTGGCTCGCGCGGGCCGCGGCCGCGCGGCCGGTCAGCGAGTGGCCGCGGCGTATGCCCAACGCTCGGGGCAACAGCCCACCATTCTGGTGCCTACGGCAACGGAGCCTGCATGAAGATCGTGTTCGGCGTGGTCCTGGCAACCGCGTTCATGACCAGCTCGGCGCTAGCGCAGCCGATCATGCCGCCCATTCAGCTGCCGCCCGGCCCGTGCACGGCGGCGCAGCTGTCGGCCGGATTTGTCACGGCGGAGGGCGCCGCGGGCACCCAGTTCGACACGCTACAGCTCACGAACGTCTCGGGTGTGTCGTGCACGCTCAACGGCTTCGTGTCGGTGCAGCTCCTGGACGCCGCCAGTGCGCCGATGCCGACGATCAACATGCCCGGTGGTGGGATGCTGAGCGGATTTCCAGGCCCATCACCATTCCTGCTGCCGCCAGGCGCTTCTTCGCAGTTCGTGCTCGCGTGGTCCGATGTGCCGGTCGGTTCGGAAACCACCTGTCCGGCGGCAGCGCATCTCGCGCTGACCCCGCCCGGCGCTGCCAGCGCGGTCATACTGGACATCCCGCCGCCCGCTGTCGCGCCGTGCAACAGTGGCACCGTCTACACCAGCGCGCTGCGCGCGCCGGGCGTCCCCGCGCCTTAGGTCACACGGCCGCCGCGACCGGCCACAGCTGCCGCGAGGCGATGCGCGCGCCCTCGACCAGCGACTGGAGCTTGGCCCAGGCGATGCTCGGGGCGACGTGGCGCGGTCCGACCGACGTGCCAAAGCCGCAGTCGGTGCCCGCGATCACTCGCTCGCGGCCGACCACCTCGGCGAAGCGGACGATGCGTTCGGCTACCAGCTCGGGGTGTTCGATGTAGTTGGTGCACGAGTCGATCACGCCCGGGATCAGCTGCACGCCCTCGGGCAGCTCGACGTCGCGGAAGAGCTGCCACTCATGCGCGTGGCGCGGGTTGGCAGCCTCGATCGAGATCCCGCCGACCGGCGCTTGCAGCGCGATGTCGAGGATCTCGGCCAGCGGAATGTCGTGGTTGTGCGGCCCTTCGTAGTTGCCCCAACACATGTGCAGCCGCACGCGATCTCTGGGTAACCCGGCCAGGGCCTCGCTCAGGACGGCGACGTGCATGCGCGCGACGTCGCGGAACTCGGCATCGCTGCGGTCGACGAACCGCGTGTGGCGGGACATCGCCAGATCCGGACAATCGATCTGCAAGATGAATCCAGCTTCGACGATGGCCTGGTACTCATCTCGCATTGCCGTGCCGAGCGCGCGGAGAAAGTCCTGCTCCGAGGCGTAGTACGTCGAAGGCATGAACGTATCGACCACACCCGGCGAGGCGGCGGTCATGAACACGCCTGCAGGCTTGAGTCCCTGGAGCGCGGCCGAGAGATTCGCGATGTCGCGTCGCACCGCCGCTCGGTCGCGCAGACTGACCGGGCCATTGTTGGACGGGAACGTCACCCGCGGCGTCGAAGAGCGGACCCAATCGGGAAACTCGGCTTGCTCACGCATGCCGCCGAAGGTGCGGCGCGGCTCGCCATCGAAGCCCGTTAGCCGCTCCTTTACGTAGCCCGCGTAGGACGCCTTCCCGAATTCGCCATCGCTCACGATGTCGAGGCCGAGGTCGACTTGCCGCTTGACCACATCGCGTGTAGCGCTCGCGACCTGCTCCCACAGCCCCGGAGGATCCTTCTCCGTGCCGTTGCTGTATTCGAGCATCCGCTCGGCGAGATCGGGCGGCCTCGGCAGGCTGCCGGTGTGGGTAGTCAGGATGCGCTGTTGAGAGGCGTCGAGCATGGCACACTCCCGTCGTCGTGGCTGCAAGCAGCAACCCTGTGCGTTTTGGTGTCAACCTTACCGGTCCCGACCGGCCGTACGCTGAGCCCGGGCACTTTAGCCCTTCAGTGCGCCCGCCAGCAGACCACGCATAAACAGCCGACCCAGCAACAGATAGACCAGCACTGTCGGCGCGGCGGCAATGATGGCGGCAGCCATTTGCAGGTTCCACTCGATCGAGAACGAGCCGGCGATGTTGTTGATGGCGACCGTCACGGGCGCCAACTGTGGGTTGCTCAGGACCACGACACCGAGCAGAAAATCGTTCCAGATGTTGGTGAACTGCCAGATCAATGCGACAGCGAAGGCGGGAGCTGCAATCGGCAGCATGATCCACCAGTAGATGCCGAAGAATCCTGCGCCGTCGATGCGACCAGCGTCGACCATGTCGCGCGGCACGGTCACGAAGTAGGAGCGAAAGATGAGCGCCGTGATGGGCATACCGAACACGCAGTGGACGAAGATCAAGCCGGGGATGGAGCCATACAGGTGCACGAACGTGAGAACCTGCACGAGCGGAATGAGAATGCCCTGATATGGCAGGAAGATGCCAAACAAGATCAGCATGAAAATCACATTGGAATACCGGAACTGCCACTTCGCGAACACGTAGCCATTCAGCGAGCCGATGAACGACGAGATCAGCGCAGCCGGAACCGTGATCATCACGCTGTTCCAGAAATTCGGTGCGACCAGCGGCCACGCGCGCGTCCAGCTCTCCAGGTACAGCGATGTTGGCAAATTCCACATCTGGTCGACGGAGACTCTTTCGAATGGCTTGAATGCGGTCAGCACCAACATGTACACGGGTAACAGGTAATACGCGGCGAAGAAGATCAGCACCGCGTACATCACCACCCAGCCGGTCCGCCGCAGCGCCAGCGTCATCGCTCGATCTCGTCTCGTACGGACAAGAAGTACGGAACGATCAAGCCCACGGCGAAGATCAGCATGATCACGCCAATGGCGGCGCCCTGCGAGTAGCGGTACTGCTGGAACGTCGTCTGGAACATGAAAAAGGCTGGCGTGTCAGTCGCGAAATTAGGACCGCTGCCAGTCATCGATGCGGGCAAGTCGAACAGCCGGAGTGCGATCGTTCCGAGAATGATCAGCGACGTGAAGGTGACCGGAGTGACCAGTGGAATAGCAATGTAGCGGTAGTACTGAATGCCGCTAGCACCATCGATTCGGGCGGCATCGCGGAGCTCACCTGAGACACCGCGCAGGCCAGCCAGGTAGAGGGCCATCGTATAGCCCGACATTTGCCACGCCCCGGCAATGGAGGTAGCGATGATGCCGATGTTCGGATCGGCGTACCAGCGGTTTTGTAGAAAACCCAGGCCGAGCACGCTGAAGATGTCGTTCAAGCCAGCCGACGGCAGCATCAGCCACTTCCACGTAACGCCCGTGACGATCGCCGAGATCGCGAACGGCAGCACGTAGATGGTGCGGAAGAGCGCTTCGCCCTTGATGCGTTGATCGAGCAGGATGGCCAGGAGTAATCCGATACCCAGGCACTGCGCGAAGAAGAAGACGCTGAATACTGCAGTGTTGCGCAGGTCCGTGATGAACCGCGCCGTCTGGAACAGGCGCCCGAAGTTCTGCAGGCCCACCCAGGCATAGTTCGGCGTGACGTCGTTCCAGTTGACGAGCGAAATGAAGCCGGTCCACAGGATGAACGCGTAGATGAAAACGATCACCGCCAGAACCGACGGCGCCACCACCAGGCACGCCCAGAACGTGTCAGACTTCAGCCACCACAGCCTGGGACGGCGGCGGACTGGCGCTACAACAGAACGGGGGGCGACAACGTCGCCCCCCACCGCTGATTGCAAACCAGTTTCAGCCAGCGAAGCCAGCGGTCTGGGCCGCCTGGACCAATGCCTGCTGGGCTCCCGCGACGTCGCGGGTAACCGCCATCGTGTTGACGATATTCACGTAATCGGTGACCCAGCTTTCCTTGGCAGCGAAGCCATGGACCACGCTCGGCACGATGATGTTCGACTTGAAGTCGGCCATCGCGGAGCGCTGGTAGTTGTCGTAGCCGGGGCCCACGCCAGCGTCGACGCGAGCCGGAATCGAGCCCTTCAGTGGGTTGAAGGCGTCCTGACCAGCGATCGAGCCTGAGATCTTCAGCCACGCAATCGCGTTGTCGCGGTCGACCGCGCCCTTCGGGAGACCGAAGGAGTCAGCCAGGGTGTTGTAGACACCGGCAGTCTGCGGCGTTGGGCTGTAGCCGAAGTCGGTGAACTTCTTGCTCTTCAGATAGCCGTTGTTCCAGTCGCCGTTGATCACGCTGAACGCTTGCCCGGCAATGACCCGGTCGGTGCTGCCGGTCCAGTCCAGCGACAGGTAATCGGTGTTCGCGAAACCGAGCAGCGTGCTGAACGTATTCAGCGCCTGGGTGACGCCGGGATCGGACCACGGGGTTGCGCCAGTCCAGAGGCCCTTGTAGCCCTGCGCCCCGAGTTCGCCGAGCAGCACGTTTTCGAAGACGTGCGCCGCGTGGCCGGGAACGTTCTCACCGATCGAGATGAGCGGAATGCCCTGTGCTCGGAGCGCGTCGCCCAGGTTGAAGAAGTCGTGGAAAGTGGTCGGCAGGGGCGAGCCCGTGCTGGCCAGGATGCCCTGGTTGTACCAGAGCACATTGGAGCGGTGGATGTTCACGGGCACGGCCCACAGGTGGCCGTCAGCCTGCGAGATGGAGAGGAGCTGCTCGGGCATGGTGGTGCTCCAGCCCTCGCTCTCGTACAGGAAGTCGATCGGCTCCATACGGCCGGCCTTGACGTGGCTGTCGAGCAGCTCGTGACCGAGGTGTACCTGGAACGAATCGGGCGGCTGACCAGCCAGGAGGCGCGTCTGCAGGACCGCTTTCATATTGCCGCCAGCGCCGGTGCCGCTCGCGATAGCGGCGTTCACGATGTCGACGTCCGAGTTGCCGGCCTTGAACGCGGCATACAGCGCGTCGAGTGCCTCAACCTCGCCCGGTGAGGTCCACCAGGAGAAAATCTCCAGTTTGCCCGCCGCGTGAGCGAGCAGCGGCGGCAGTACCAGATTCGCACCGGCGGCCAGAAGTCCGGCGGTACCAAGTGAGGCCTGGAGAAAGCGTCGCCGACGCATCGGCAGCGAGCGAACTGGAAGGCTTGCGGGATCTGCCACGGAATACCCCTCGTCCGTTAGGTGACACAGTCACCAGAATCGTCGGCCGAGTCTAGTCGCCTGCGGCTAACGGTGTCCACTCACGCAGCCGCGCGGCCTCGAACGGTACCATCGGCCGCGATGCGAGTAGGCAGCGCCCCGGACTCGTGGGGAGTTTGGCACGCCGATGATCCGCGGCAAGTGCCGTGGTCACGGTTCCTGGATGAGATCGCGCTGGCGGGCTACGAATGGGTCGAGCTCGGACCGTACGGCTACCTGCCGACCGATCCGAGCCGGCTCGGCGATGAGGTCGCGCGGCGCGGGCTGCGGGTCTCGGGTGGGACCGTCCCGGGGGTGCTCCATCGGCCTGAGGACTGGGCAGCCGACGTCGACATTGCCCGCAAGGTGGCCAGGCTCACGAGCGCCCTGGGCGGGGCCTTCGTCGTGTTTCTGCCCGATGGGTGCGAGCCGCTGGACGCCGATGGCTGGTGCCGCTTCGCTCGCGGCGCCGACGACCTCCGCAAGTGCCTCCACGAGGAGTACGGCGTCGAGCTGGTGTTCCATCCGCACGCGGATAGCCACGTCGAGTCGCAGGCGGAAATCGAGCGGCTGCTGCAGGACTCCACGGTCCAGCTGTGCCTCGACACCGGGCATGTGGCCTATGGGCGCGGCGACAATCTCGAGTTGATCGCGAAGTACCCCGAGCGGGTCGGCTACGTCCACCTGAAGCAGATCGATCCACGGGTACTCGACGAAGTCGAAGCCGAAGGGCTGGACTTCGGGCAAGCGGTCCAGCGCGGAATCTGTCCCGAGCCGCCCGCGGGCGTGCCATCGTTCGAGGCGCTTGCGACCGCCTTGAAGCCGCTCGGCGACGACCTGTTCAGCATTGTCGAGCAGGACCTCTTCCCGTGCGCAGCCGACGTACCGCTGCCCATCGCGCAGCGGACCCGCGCCTACCTGCGCCAATGCGGGTTCGACGGGTGAGCGTTGGCGTCGGGGTCATTGGCGCCGGCAACATCGGCCAGGACCATATTCGACGGCTCAGCCGTGTCGTCGTCGGCTCGCAAGTCGTGGCCGTGTCCGATGTTGATGCCGAGCGAGCTCGTAAGGTCGCCGAAACCGTGCCGGGCGCTCGCGTCCACGCCAGCGGCCACGACCTCATCGCCGACCCCGAGGTGGACGCCATCGTGGTTGCGACGTGGGGCCCGAGCCACGAGGAGTTCGTGCTCGCCGCCATTGCGTGCGACAAGCCGGTGTTCTGTGAGAAGCCGCTCGCGCCGACCGCCGATGCGTGCGTGCGCATCATGGACGCCGAGATTGCGAGCGGCAAGAAGATGGTGCAGGTTGGCTTCATGCGCCGCTTCGACAAGGGCTATCGGGCGATGAAGGCCACTCTGGCCGCGGGCAACCTGGGTGCGCCGCTGATGGTGCACTGCGCGCATCGCGGTCCGCGGGCGCCGTCGACCATGAGCGGCGAGATGCTGATCACCGATTCAGCCATCCACGAGCTGGACCTGATGCGCTGGCTGCTCGGCGAGGAGCTGACCGCGGCCACGGTTCTGTGCCCCCGCCCTACCTCCAGCCAACCTGAGCTGCAGAGCCCGCAACTGGTGCTGCTGGAGTCGACATCGGGGGTACTGATCGATGTCGAGGTCTTCGTCAACTGCAGCTACGGCTACGACATCCGTTGCGAGCTGGTGGGGGACCTGGGGACGGTCGCGCTCGGCAACGGCGACGGAGTGGTGGTGCGCCACGCTGGCCAACGTGCCGGGCACGTCCCGGCCGACTGGATCGAGCGCTTTGCCGACGCCTACGACGCCGAGATGCGGGCGTGGATCGATAGCGTTGCCACGAGCAGGGCAGTCGGCCCCAGCTCGTGGGATGGCTACGCCGCCACAGCCGTCGCCACTGCCTGCCTGGCGTCGCTCGCTTCAGGCCAGCGCGCACCCGTGCAGATGCAACCTCGCCCCGCGTTTTATTGATGCGCGCTCGGGCGGGTCAGGCGCTGCCGACCGCCAGACTCTCGATCGACGCTGCGCGGTGCTGCTCGGCGGCCTGGAGCACCAGCTCGCACACCTCGACCGCGGCCACGCCGTCGGCGAAGCCGGGTGAGTACGGCCGATCCTCGGCGATCGCTCGCACGAATTCGTACGCCTGGGCCATATAGGTCTCCGAGTAGCCGTAGCCGACACCCGCGACCGGGAACGCGGTCACCTGGCTGAAGTACGGGTGGTCGGGGCCGACAACGACTCGTCGAAAGCCGTTGACTGCATGATGATCGCCCTCGACGTATAGCGAGAACTCAGCGGCTCGCTCGGTGTCGAACTCGGCCGAGCCACGCTCGCCGACGATCTCGAACGAGGCTGAGTTGCGATAGCCGGTCGCGATGCGACTGAAACGCAGGTCCCCGACAGCGCCGCGGCGGAAGGTCGCGGTAAACGACCCAACATCATCGGTGTCCACGCCGCGCTTCTCGCCAGTCGTGGCGGCGTGGGCGTGGCCGGTTACATGGCCGCTGGGCACGAACCGCTCGGGGATGAACGTCGCCAGGGCCGCGCCATCGATCGCGGCGATGTCGCCGACGAGAAACCGTCCAAGGTCGATAATGTGGCTGCCGATGTCGCCCAGCGCACCCGAGCCCGCCAGGCTGCGCTGATAGCGCCAGGTGAACGGCGTCTGGATGCTCGCCGCGTAGTCGGTGAGATACCGAGCGCTGTACTGGCGGATCTTGCCCAGGGTGCCGCTTTCGATCAGCTCCTTCAGCGCGGCCACCGCCGGAATGCGTCGCAGGTTGAACCCCACGCCGTGCACGACACCGGCTCGCTCCGCGGCGCGCAGCATCGCCCGCGAATCGCCGAGCGTCGAGGCCAGCGGTTTTTCGCATAGCACGTGCTTACCGCGCTGGAGCAGTGCATCGACTGCCTCGGCGTGTTGGAAATTGGGCAGCGCCACGACCGCCACGTCGACGTCGTCTGCTTCGGCGACGGCATGCCAGTCGTTGGCGGTTCGCTCGAACTCCCATCGAGTCCGGGCGTCCTCGGCCAGCGGTCCATCGGCATCCGCGACCACCTGCAGCTGGATCCTGGCGGGTGGCGGCTGAAAGGACTGCTCGATTGCGCGAAACGCGCGCGCGTGCGCTCGGCCGATCATGCCCGCGCCGAGGATCCCGACGCGCAGCGTTCGAAGGGGCATAGCCCCGCGATGCTACCCCGCTGCCGGCAGCGTCACCCGCTGCAAGATTTCGCGCGTGTGCATGGCAACGTCCGGCGACTGCCCGATCAGGTCAGCTTCGAGCCGCGCCAGGTCCGCGGGAACGTCCACGTCGTACCACTCTTCGAGCGCCGACACGCGCAGCGCCAGCTCGCGCGCCCGGCGACAGGTCTGCTGGTACACGCTCGCGGTGCTCCAGGCGATGCCTTCGAACAGGCCAGGGCACGGCTGCCGCAGGCCAAGCAGGTAGTAGCCGCCATCCGCGGTTGGGCCGATTGTCGCGTGCTGCTCTTCGAGGCGTGCGCAGGCTTCGCGCAGGATGCGCAGCGGCAGCGTCGGACTGTCGCTGTCGATCAGCACCACGCGGTCGAAACCATCCGCGAAACACTGGTCGAATGCCCCGCGCAAAGCGGCGCCGAGCCCCTCGCCGTGCTGCGGCTCACACGTGACCTGCGCTGGCAGCGTTGCGCGCAGCATCGGACCATCCGCCGTGGGGTGCACCACACGCACCGCCTCCCACGCCAGCGCCAGCCCGAGCGAGACCGTGTCGAGCAAGAACGCGCGAGACAGCTCCGCCGCCTCCTCTGCCGACAGCGGCGGCACCAGCCGCGTCTTGACGTAGCCCGGCCGCGGCGCCTTGCCCACGATCACCAGCGCTCGGCGCATCGCCGCAGCGTAGCACTCGGCCGTGGCCTGTTCCTTGCATGCCATACGTTCGACCAGATGCCTGAGCCAAATGTGAACCGACAGCTGACGACCCGCCTCGAGCGACAGCTGGCCGAAGCTGGAATGCCCGTTGTGGTCGAGGCCTCAGACGGCGCCCTGGTGCTGAGTGGCATCGTCGAGACCGAAGAGGCTCGGCAGGCCGTCTTCGACATCGTTTCGGGAGCGGCGCCTGGCGCTCGCATCGACGATCAACTCGACGTCCAGAGCGTGCTGCCGACCGACATGGATCGCTTCGCCAGCGACGAGGCCTCAGCCGAGATGCTGGACAGCTCTGCCCAGATCGCTGCCAGCGGCGGCGAGATGGACCCGGACTTCACCGACCAGCGCGTGCTGCGCGACCCGAGCGCCGCCAGCGGCCCGAACAGCGGCGACGATGAGGTCGAAAGCGGCGACCAGGTGTATTCGCCGCCCGACGATCCCGTTATCACCACCAATGCCCACGGCGAAGTCCAGGTGCTGGGCGGGTTCGGCGAGGATGACAGCGTGCCAGTCGAGCGTTCGGCGATGGATAGCGCGCTCGGCGATGAAGCAATCGCGGACGCCATTCGGCGCGAGCTGAGCGAAGACGCTGCCACGGCCGACCTGAGCATCCTGGTCGCGGTCCGACAGGGTGTGGCGCATCTGCGCGGAAGTGTCGCCGACCTGGAGGATGCGGAGAATGCCGAGGCGGTCGCCGCGCGGGTGCCAGGGGTGCGCGAGGTCGTGGAAGAGCTGGACGTCGCTAGCGTCTAGCGCGATTGAGGAGCGCGAGCCCGTAGGCCGCGAGGATCGCGGCGCTCAGCCAGAGCAGGCAGCGGTATACGCGATCGGAGACACGCCCCATCCACGCGTGCAGCGCCAGCGCCAGCCCGACGTTCGAGCCCACGATCGTGACGTAGTAGCCGCACAGGAACGCCACCGCCGACCAGCCATCGGCTTGACGTAGCATCGGCGCACCCACGAGCAACCAGAACAGGTACGGATTCGGGCTCAGCGCCCGCGTCAGCAAACCTTTTAAGAACCCCCCACCGAGCGCATGGCCAGTAGGCCGCGGTAGTCGCACCCGACGGCTTTGCCACGCCGTCGTCGCCGCGAGGTAGAGCAAGAAGAGTCCCCCGCCGAGCGACAGCGCGGCTTCGGCGCCCGGTGGGAGCTGGGTCAGCACCGCCAACGCGAGCAGGATGATGGGTCCATCGGCCAGCAGCGGACCGGCGGCGATCGCGGCGCCGCGCGGCCAGCCCGCGCGCAACGTCTCTGTTACGACCAGTGTGAGTAACGGCCCAAGGCTGATGCCGGCCACGAAGCCGATGCCAGCGCCGAGCGCCAGGAAGGTCAGCACCTTACGGCCCGGGCAGAATCAGCCAGATGCCGGCCATGCCCAGCAGCGCACCGAGCACCATCAGCTCGGCGCCGCCGCTGCTCGACCCACCCTGCGCGAGGCCGATCACCGCCAGGCCAAAACCCACCACGATGAGCACGCGGCCGATCGCGCCCGAGCGGTTCCAGACCCACACCGCCAGACCCTTTCGGGTGACCAATCGCCCGAGCACCACCGACAGCAGCCAGGTGATGCCGACCACGAAGAGGATCAGCCCGAGGCCGCGAAGCACATCCTCCATGCTGCTGCGCCGCTACCGCGCTCCCGTCAAAACACCGCGACCGGATTGACCGGCGACCCCGTCGCGTTCTTCAACCGCAGCGGCAGGATGCTCATGAGAAAGTCCCAGCGCTGGCGCGCCTGACACGCCGCGGCCAGATCGTCAAGCCAGGCGTTGTCGAGGATCCACAGCCCCATGGCGACGATGCCGATCTGATGGATCGGGTTGCTGAACCGCTCGTAGCCGCTGGGCATGACGTCGTTGCCGGTGTCCGAGCCCAGTACGGCCACGCCGCGCTCGTGGACGAGCGGCAGCAGCTCCGGCAGCGGCCCAGCGCTGCCGGCCTGCGCGACATCGACCGGGCCAGTGCGGTCGCGGTGTCCGAGCTGACCCGTGCGCAACAGAACGACATCGCCCGTGCCGATGCGGATGCCGCACTGGCACTCGGCTCGCTCGACGTCGTCGAGGCCGACGCCATCGCCGCGCTCGATGACCTCGACGCCGCGCAGCATGCCCGCATCGATCAGTACACCGTGCGTAACGATGCCCGGATGCGCGACGTCGATGCTGTGACTTGTTGCACCTTCTGATGTGTTCACACGCGTTGACGGCACGCCGTTGTACAGCCGGCCCTGCCACATGAAGTGCGCCAGGCTGTCGATGTGGGTGATCGTATGGCCGTGGAACACCAGCCCGAAGTAATCGCGCGCGACCTGTCGGTCGGGCCCCTCACCTGGTCGGTACCCCTCGCCGCTGGCGAGCATGTAGTGCTGCGGCGGCAGCGCCGAGTCGAGCGCGGCCTCATACGAGATGCGCCGCGCGCAGCTGACTGTGACGCCCTCTTGCACCAGGCTCGTCGCCCGCTTCGTGATCTCGGGCGTGATGTGGTTGAGCGTGCCGCGCTGGTCGTCGGCTCCCCAGCGCCCCCAGTTCGACAGCGAGTCCATCCAGCCCAGCAGCTGGTCCTGCGTTGGTCGGCTGCGGATCACCCCGCCAGGGTACGCCGCCCCGCGGCTCAGTTCAGGTGCTGTCGATCAAAGACGCCGACCTGCTCGCCGGCGGTGACGGTTAGCGTCTGACCATCGGCCGAGACCTCGTACGTGACTCGACCTTCGAGCGCGCCCTCCCTGGTGACTTCCGCCTCGAGCACGCGTGCGCCGCGCCAGCGGGCAATGACGACGTACCCCTGCTCAGTCGGATGCGCCTGGCCATCTGCCTGGAGCACGTTCCGCGTGCGCTCTGGCCGCCCCACTTCATCTATGACAAGGTCATCGATCGTCACGAGCTCGCCGTCGACCGCGAACTCCAGCTTCGCGGCCAGATATTCATGCAGCGGGTGCTGCCTCGACGCCGACACATTGGCTACCCACGTGCCGACCAGATCCGTACTCAACTGTCAACCTCGCAGTTGCCCGCCAGGCACGCCAGCTCTTGCGCAGCCGTAGTCAAATCAGTGCTCTCATAGCGGAACAGCTTGCTGAAGTCGATCGTCGGAAACTCGGTGGTGCGGCGGTCGAACTCTTCCTTGGTGATCTCGATGTACGGCAACTGAGCGTAGTGCGCGTCAAACGTAGGGAGAAACGCCATTCCGCCAATCAGGTCGCGGTGTTCCCAGATCCACTTGGTTAAGTCGACGATCTCGTCGGGCCTGTACGTGCACGTTACGGACGGGTTGTGCTCGGTCCAGTTGACCTTGTTGTGCAGCCAGTAGTCGCACTGCTCGATCGCTGAGCGGTTGTTGCGGGTGACGGCGCCGTTGGGCGCCTTGACCGGGAAATGGATCACCCAGGTGTTGTGTGCAGCAAATCCTTCTGCCAGATACGTCTGGCAGTTGGACGAGAGCACTGCGATTTCCTGCTCGCCGTCTTCCTCAACAGCTGTGATGCTTGGTGTTCCGAATGCAACCAAGGAGAGAGTGTGGATTCGGCTCACAAGCTTTTCGACCAGCCGCATTGGCCTGACTTCGGATAACAGCCTCAGGGGTTCAGTCCTGCCGCCCAACACTGCGACCTGCCGACAGGCCTCGCCATTGCCAAAACCACTCAGCTTGGCACGTGTTACTACCTGGTAGCCTCGCGCCTCGAGTTCGGTCACTCCGCGCTCGTAGACGCCTCCTTCGTTCTGGATAAAGCCGATATTGGTCGTTCTTGCGACCGCACCAAGATAGCCTTCTCCATCAAGCAGTCCAGCAAGGTAGCCCGCGCCATAGCTGGTGTCGGTGTCGTATACGTTCCAGTACTTGGCTAACCTGATGTGGCCGTTCTTGCGCCTCGCTTTGCGCAACATCTCTTCAGCGGACATCCAGGTTGCTGTGTCACTGGCGTCAATGACGAGCCATTTGTGATCCGGCGTACACCGTAGAACCTGGCCGTCGTCCAGCGTGATGCGAAGCACGCGACTCAGCTTTCTGCCCGCATACGTGATCTTCGCCCGCCGGTAGTGCCGCTTCTTTCCAGCTTCGGGCACATCATCGAAACCGATGATCCCGTCGCCCTCTTTGAGGTCGCCTGCTCGTACCCACCTCAGGTCTTCAGTGAGAATCTTGGTTTCAGGGGTCACGCAGTTGGCGTCGTCGCGGGTCTGGCCATTTTCGGGGTCCATCGGCACGCCGGCGTCGCGCAGCACCTTGAAGATGGGGCTGGTGGTGGCGACACGCACGTTGCGCTCGTAATACGGGGCCCAGCGCGCGTGCAGTCCTGAGGAGCAGTTCAAAAGCTGCGAGCTGTTGCCGCTGGGCTTCACGGTGGTCACCGCCGCTGACTGATTGATCCCCAATTTTTCGGCAAAGACGCGATTGGTCTCGACCGCGTGAGCGCGCAATGCCTGCATGACCGAGGGGTCGTGGACCGCCGGCGAATCCATCTGACCGGTGATATCAACCCCGAGCAACCGCTCCTCGATGCAATTCTGCTTCCAGATCGGCCGCAGATCGGGAAAATGCGTCGCCAGTGACTGGATCGTGCCGATGATGGTGGCGATTTCGACCTTGTCTTTGAGAGAAGCGAGCGTGTCATCCTGGCGCGCGACGGCGATCGAAAGGTTGCAGAACTCGTTCTTCCGCAAAATGATTTCGCCGCAATTGTGTGCATAGAAGCCGTTGCCGTCGAAAGCGTTGGGACCGGGGACAGCGCAGTCGTACACGTCTTCGACACCCGCCGGTGTGATCGTGTCGATCGTGGCAGTAAATCGCTCTCGATTCGGCTGGCGCCGATAACTGCTCAGCACGCTGGCTAATCGCGCTGCTTTTGCGGGTTCAGACAATCCCACCACGCGTGCAAACTCGTGGACGTTGTCGCCCGCGATCACGAGCTCATGGTCTGGCCGGCACCAATAGGTGGCGCTACCGCCGCGCCCGTCAGGCAATTGTCGATAGCCGGCCGGTCGCCGTTCCGCATAGATCGTGGATGCGATGCCAAGCCGGAGAAGCATGCGCTGCGCAGCTTCGAGGTCTTGCAGGTTCGATTGGCTGAGACGCACGCTTACGCCTTTGGCTTGCGTCCCATGGATAGACCCGTCAGCGTCAAAGAATGCGCGGAGAAAACCGCGATGGAAGTCGCTCGAGGTTCGCTCCACGAGCTGACTGACGCATTTGAATTCGCGTGTAATGCCAAAGCGTTCGGCGAGACGGGCGAGGCCGGCCGAGGATAGTCGGATCTTGTTTGACAGCTCGCCGTTGAAGCCGACGCAATCGGCTCGTGTAAGTACAGCCGATTGGAGACGAGTCAGCGCGGCGGCAGCCACGGTGTTGCGATCGTTGCCCCAGTACTCCAGATGCGCCATGGTCAAGAGCTGGCCACGCTGACCGGTCTTCGTGGACATGGTGCCGTCGCCAACCAGAGATCCGAGCAGCCAACCCTCTTCATACGTGCCATCGCCTGACCACTCCGCGCCACGATGCCGGTGCAGGACTAGCCGATCACCTGGTCGAAGCTGATCGGCGCGTCGCCAGCCGTGACGCTGCACCTTGCGCGACTGATGTGTGACCGTCAGGAGCTCGTGATTGCCGGTCAATCGCAACGCGTAGCCTTCGCGCGTTCGAAGTTGAAGAACTGGGCGTGTTCCTGTTTTCCAGAAACCATCCTCTGTCGTGGAGTACGTGCTGCCGTTCACGAATGTACCGTGCAGCTGGCCAACGAGCTCACGGACCTGTCGCGGACCGCGCGTGGTCAGCACCCACGTGTCACCAGTGACGCAGGGATTTGTGCCGTACTCTTCGTAACCGAGGGCTTTGCGGCGGTCGGGAATCATGTCCAGCGCCGCTTTGCGGTTGAAAATACCGGGCTCGCCGCGCTGTGACTTGACCATGTCGAGGACCTGTTCTACGACCTGGATCTGGTCGAGCCCGCGCTCGGGCCAGACGGCGGAGTTGTTCGCGTTCCAGCGCTGGCTATTGTCGTGCTCGAAATCGCCGCTCTTGCACAGTCGCATTTCGAGATCGTCATAGTCGAACAGCGAGATCATGGCCGTGCGGCGCACACCACCGCTGACCGCGGCATTGCCGACCATACACATGATGTCGTGGGCATCGATCGGCCGCAGGTGCACGCCCTGTCGAGCCAGAATCCGTGCGCGGCTGAACTCCAGCATGGTCTTGAGCGGCCCGGGCCCGGAGGCGCGGCCGCCCTTCGTCCGGAGCGGCGTGCCGGCAGAACGGATCTGGCTCATGTCGAACTCGACGTCACCGCCGTCGAACCACGTTTCCAGGCCCAATCGCACGGCGGCGGCCCAACCCTGCGCGGAGTCTTCTATGACGTGGCGAAGCGAATCGAGCCCTCGCTGGCGGTGGACTCTCGGAAAACTCTCGACGTAGCGGCTCTCGACCGAGAAGCCCACGCCGCAACCGGCCATCGAGATCAGCAGCGCGTCGCAGAAGGAGTCCACGCTGTCGACTGGCAGGTAGCTGCAGTTGTAGATGGCGGTGGAATCCCGTCGGGCGGGCGCGCCCGCCATAGCCAGCAGCCGCATCGACGGCATGCTGCGCATCTCCAGGATCGCGCGGCGGACGCGTTCGAAGGTCTCCGAGCCGAGGTCCGCGCCGGTGTTAGTCTGCACCAGCTCGTGCAGGAACGAGACTGCCCGATCGACCGTCTCGATCCACGTCTCCCGACGCCCTTTCTCGTAGTCGAAGCGCGAGTACTTGTCGAAGAACTGGAACTTTTGAATGGGCGTCGGGAAGTACTGGTCGGCTTCGGCGAAGGCGTCGCGCACCTCGTCGGGGATGGGTCGCTCCTGGCGTTGCTTGGCGTGCTCGGCGCGATACAGGATGTAGGCCTTCGCGGCCTCGAATTCGCCCGCCGCTTGCAGGGTGAGCTCGACAGCGTCCTGGACCGCCTCGACCGACGGCTGGCCTGGCCGCGCGCTCATGATGTTGACCACGCGCAGCGCCAATTCGGCGATCGGGGTGTACGGCTCGCGGCCGAGGGCGGCGAAGCAGCGGGCGATGGCGCGTTCGATTCGGCCTGGCTCGAAAGCGACCACGCGACCGTCGCGTTTGGAGATGGTGGTTGGCAGCGCGACGTCTTCCTCGCGCGTCAGCACGGTCACACGGCCGGCAAACTCCATGTCCAGCTGCGCGGCGGAAGACTCGGGATGGAAGCCGTTCGAGGACAAACTCGTCTCGGGGTCGGACGCGTGCATCAAACCACCTGAACTCTTGGGATGAGCGCCGCAAGGCGCGGCTTTGGCGTACTCCACCTGGACGTCGGGCGCACGGAGCCGGTGCTGCCTAACTACAAGATGTTGTACACGACGCTATTGAGGACACTCTATCTTGTGGTACCCACCGTAGCTAGAGTCAAGGAGACTTGACATCACAAAACAGTAATTATCGGGCATCACTGCCCAGCACCACGCGAATATCCGCGCCCGCCAGGGTCGGCACTTCACTCACCCGCGAGGTCGGAATGCCGAGCGTGCTGGCGACGTCTTCGGCGGCTCGGCGGGCATCGGGTCGTACCTGGATGCTGGTCTGCGGTTGGACGCGGTCCGCGTCGCCCACGTTGGCAATGAGAAACCCGCGCCGCGACAGGCGATCGGCGGTGCTGCGCGCCAGTCCGGGTACACCCGCGCCATTGAGCACCTCGACGCTGGCCGTGGCCGAGCCCGAGCCAAGGAAGCGCGCGACCGCCGGCCGCAATTCGGACTTCGGCTCGAGCAAGAAGGCGCCGCCTTCGCCGACCACGGGCGTCACGAGCGTGGTGTCGATGACCAGTCGGTCGGGCTCGCCCGGGTCGCGCAGCACGGCCGCGCCGACTGCCACCGCGTCGAGTGGGTTGAGGTCGGTCTTGATCGCCGCCTGCGTGGCGGCGACGACCGCCGGTACGCGCGGCCAGTTGATGGGGTTGAGCAACGCGGTGCGCACCCCGCCCATCACCTGCTGCTGGCGCATGATGCGACCGAAGTCGCTGTCCTGATGGCGGGTGCGGGCATAGCGCAGGGCAGTCTCGCCATCCATGTGCTGCTTGCCAGCGGGAATGTCGATGGTGATGGTGCCGTAGTTGTCAGTCGGGTAGGCATCGTCGTGGATGGCCTGGGCAACAGTGATGTCTACGCCGCCGACCGCGTCGACGATGTCGCGCACTCCCTGCAGTCCGACGACCAGGTAGCGATCGACGCGCTGTCCGAGGACGTCGCCGACGGTCTGCTTGGCGGCCTGGCTGCCACCCAGCTCATAGGCGGCGTTGATGCGCTCCTGACCGTGGCCAGGGATCGATACCCACAGGTCGCGCGGGACCCCGACCATCGCCACCTTCGGTGTTGCGCGGTCCGCGACCAGCAGCAGGAGTGTGTCGGTACGGCCGACCTGGTTGTTCTTGATCTCATCTGGCCGTGCATCAGAGCCGAGGATGAGCACCGACTCGCGGGGTGGCGTGAGTAGCAGCGCCGCGGCCAGAAATGCCCCGAGGAGCAGGATCAGCATGAGCAGCGTGCGCCCGAGCACGCCGAGGTGCAGCCCGTGCGGCCGGTGCTGCGGAACGTCGTAGGCCGCGGTTGGGATGCGCTCCGTCGCGTCGAGATCGGGCGTGGTCACCGCTTGTGCGGAGGCAGTAGTAGCAGGTGCTAGACCAGCCAGCAACAAGTGACCAGCGGGCGGCTCAGCCCAGGAGGTCGAAGGCGAGCACGGCTGCACCGAGTAAGCCGGCCGTGTCGCCGAGCTCGGCGTGGACCACCCGTAGCTCGCGGGTGAAGTCCAGTCGGGCGCTGCGGGCGACTTCGGCGTGCAACGGCGGGCCGAGCAGGTCCCACGCACGTAGGGCGATGCTGCCGCCGATCACGACCAACTCCAGGTCGAGCAGCGCGGCGGCGGACGCGATGCCGCGGCCGACCGCTTCGCCCGCGGTGCGGTACAGCTCCTGAGCCAAATCGTCGCCCGCGCGTGCCGCCTCGGCGATATCAACGGCCGAAGCTCCTGGCTCGAGGGACGTCGTTCGGCCCCTGGCCAGGGCTTCTGTCAGCCGCCGTACCAGACCCGTGCCGGAAGCCACCCCCTCGACACAGCCGCGCGCACCGCAGCCGCACAGCGGCCCGCCTGGCCACACGATGATGTGCCCGATGTGCCCGCCGTTGCCCGCGAAGCCGTGCAGTAACCGGCCATCGAGGATGATCCCGCCACCCACACCGGTCGACACCACCATGCCGAGCATGTTGTTCGAGCCGCGCCCGGCGCCGCGCCAGCGCTCGCCGAGCGCCAGGGCTTTGGCATCGTTGTCGACCACGCAGGGCCGCGCGAAGCGCTCGGCGAGTCGTTCTCGAAGCGGAAACTCCTGCCACGCGGGGATGTTCAGCGGACTCACAATCCCCGCGGGGTAGCGCATCGGCCCGCCGCAGCCGACGCCGATCGCGCCGATCTGGTAGTCGCCGATCACCGACTGGCACAGGTCGGCCAGCGAGTCGAACAGCGCCTCGCCATCACCGCCACCGAGAGTCGGGCGACGGTCGCTGGCCAGCACGTCGCCTGCCTGGTCGATCACGGCGGCGGCGAGCTTCGTTCCGCCAATGTCGATGCCAAGTACGCACAGCGGACGGTCAAGTCGTGGCGGAGAGGTCGTGGGTTCTACAGTAAATGACGGGCGGGGCGCTGCGTCGATGGATTGGTGGACCGATTTCGGCCTGGCGATGGCATCGTTCCTCGATCGGCACGGGCTGCTGGCCGCGTTCGTGTTCCTGCTGATCGAGGAAGCGGGTGTGCCTGTGCCCGTGCCCGGCGACTTTCTGATGCTCTACCTCGGGGTGCGCGCGGGCGAGGGCCGCGTACCTCTGTGGCAGGCCATCGTGGTCATGGAGCTGGCGACGATGCTCGGCGCGACGTCGCTGTACGTCGCGGCGCGGCTGGCGGGCCGCGGACTGGTCTACCGCTACGGCCGCTTCATTCGGCTCACCCCAGAGCGGCTCGACAGCGCCGACAGCTGGCTCACGCAGCACGGCTCGCGGGCAGTGTTCCTGGGTCGGCTGGTGCCCGGGCTGCGCATCGTGACCGCTGTTGCGTGCGGGGTGTTCTCGATTCCGGCGTCGGTGTTCATTCCGTCGATGAGCCTGGGTGCGCTGCTGTACATCGTCGTGTACACGCTGCTGGGCTACTACCTCGGCCAGCCCGTCCTCGATCTCCTCGAACAGATCCACCTGCCGTTCGGTCTGCTCGGGTCGCTGGTGCCGCTTGCGATCATCATCTGGTGGACCCGTCGGGCGCGGCAGGGCATCGGGCGGCGGGCGTCGCGCGCCGCGGTGACCGGCGATCACGAACAGCAATTGCGCGGCGGTGCGCTGGCGGGAGCGCTCGCGACGATCGGCTCGACCCTGTTCATGAACGTGGTCATCAATCTGGCGGGGAACATCGCCTTCAATGGCCCGGCCACGATCATCGATCGCACCGTGCAGCGGCTTGCCTTTGCTTTCGCGTTCGAGGTGCAGCCGGTGCTGCTGTTCGTCGTGGTGCCGGCCTACTTGGCAGTGGGCGTGCTGTGGGGCGCAGTGTACGGCAGGTTCGTCGAATCCTGGCTGGGTATTCAATCTGATTGGCTGAACGGGGTCGCGTTCGCGGTGCTGCCGTGGCTCACGTCGCTACTGATCGTGATGCCGCTGGTCGGGCTCGGGTTCTTCGGTGTCGGCGGGACGGGCGTCGTGGCCCTGGTTGGTGAAACGCTGCGGCATATCGCATACGGGGTGCTGCTCGGCCTGATCTTCCCCGTGCTGCGCGCTCGGCGGCCGGTGCGCGTGCTCCCGCACACGCCCGAGGAGCTTGCGCCTGCTGAGGGCGCCGCCAGCTAGTCCCGACTGGCGAATGGTCCGCCACTTGCAGTACACCTGAAACGCGGCGTTCCGCACTGCCGAAAGGACGAACCTGACAGCATGGCTGCAACAACCACCATCGAACCCACCCCAGAGGCTGACGAGCGCCGCACGGGCAAGGCGAAGGCGGAGGTCGCGCCGCCGGCGCCCGTGGTGACGCGCAAGGTCTGGCGCGCGGTGGTGCGCACCGGCGGCCCAGTGTCTGCCAGCCGCGAGCGCGATCGTGTCGAGTGGCACCTCGCCGGATGCGCGGTGCCGAATGCCGAAGGCGCGCACTGCAGCGAGGGCATGCACCTGATCGAGACCGCGGGCCATCCCGATGGCCACTGTGTCATCGACGGGGCGTGCGGGCTGTGCGGCGCCGCCGCAGCCGAGGTCTGAGCCCGACCGGGCTACCCGCACATGGGCGCCTGGCAGTCGCTGTACACGCCGCCCAGCGCGTAGCCGTGAGGTTCGTGCGCTAGCTTTCTGGCAGCAGCTCGAAGACCGCTTGCTCGGATGGCGTGAGCGGCTCGTCGCCGCTCGAGCTGGTGCGCGCGGCGTCGTACTTCTGCTTCACCGGCGCGTGCATCGAGCGGGCCTCGGCTGGCTCTGTCACGTGGCGAGCGCGGACGGGGATGTCCTGGCCGGCCAGGTGCAACACGCCGCGACCGTTGGCGACCAGGTTCTTCGGCCAGTCGCGGGTCAGGCCCAGGCCTGAGCGGATGTACAGCTTGCCGTCAAGCGCGGTGATCCAGATGATCCGCCGCGACGCCTTGCCAGTCCGCCGACCAAACGTCGTGAACTCGACTTCCTTCTCGCGCTCCGCGGAGGCGTAGATCGCACGATCGAACACGACCGCGATTGTAGGTCGCGAGGCGTAGAATGCCGCCGCTTTGGCGGTGCTTCGGTGGTCGCTGCTGGGGGCGTTTGTGGTGCTCCTGGCGGTGCGACTCGTCCTCGGCCTGGTCAGCGTGCCGCGGGGTTTCGAGGCGAGCTACTGGTCTGGCACGACTCCGAACGGCCCGCCTGAGCGGTCGACCGAGTTTCTGAGACTGCCAACCGCGACCCGCATCGACCCGCGGCTCGACTTTCGGGGTGACGAGTTCCCCGTCCACTTCTTCAACGACGCGGCCCGCTTCAATTTCGGACCCGACGCGCAGCCGGGGCGCGACCAGCTCCCGTTCAGCGTGCGCTGGACGGGCGCGCTCGATGTTGGTGAGGACGGGGCGCGACAATTTGTGCTCGACGCGAACGGTCCGGCGCGGGTGCTGCTCGATGGCGTCGAGCTGCTGAGCGCGAGCGGCGACGCGCAGACCCAGCTGAGCGCGGGCACCCACGCCCTGCAGTTGGAGTACACCCGACCCGAAGCGCGCGTGCCCCGCGTGCGGCTCAGCTGGCAACGCCTGCCGGGTGGTGACCTCGAGGTGGTGCACGCGCAGCCCGACGTGCTCCGCTCGGTGCTGGATGCGCTCGTGGTGCTGTGCGGCGCTGCTGCTTTCGGCGTATGGGTCTGGCAGAAGCGCGCCTGGCTGGCGTTGTTGCCCGCGCTGTTCCTGGGCTATGGCATCGCCCTGCAGGCACCGCTGTTCGGGCGCGCCACGATCCTCTCGGGGCTCGACGACTGGCTGATCTACGAGAGCTCTGCCCGCGACATTCTGCTCAACGGACTGCTCATGAACAGCGGGCAGGAGCACGCCGCGGCCTACTACGGCCAGCCGCTCTACCCGTACGTCCTGGCTGTTTTGCATCTCTTCCTCGGCGAGGGCCTGTTCGGGCCGCTGGTGGTGCAGTTCGCAGCGCTCGGGCTGTTGCTCGCGCTCGCCTACGTGCTGGCGCGGCGCGCCTTCGATGTGCCGCGCGCGGCGGTGGCGGCGCTGGCGGCGCTGTGGCTATTCATGGCGGTCCAGAACGAGTACCTGCGAGTGGCGCGGCAGCTGTTCAACGAGAACCTGTACATGCCGCTGGTGATGGTGTCGTTGATCGCGCTGGTGTCCGTGGCGAGGCTGGGGGCGCCGCCGCCGTGGTGGCGGGTCTTGCTGGTCGGCGTGTTGCTTGGCGTCACGGCGATCAGTCGGTCGCAGTTTCTGGCGTTCGTGCCGCTGGCGCTGGTCATCCTGGGGGTGGCGTGGCGGCGGCCGCTGCCGGTGTTGGTCGTGGTGTTCGGGCTGCTGCTGGCGGTGGCGCCGGTGACCGCGCGCAACTGGGTGGTGTCGGGTCAATTCGTACCGATCAGTGCCAGCGGCGGCGCCAGTTTGCTGGAGTTCCATCGGCCGCCGCCCGGGTTGGTGGAGTCCGCGGCGCTGCAACGGGACCCGCTGTTCGAGGCGTTGCATCTGGACACGTCGACGCGCACTGTGCTGGCGTTTGCTCGCGCTGATCCTTTCGGGTATCTGGCGACGTGGCTGCCGCTGGGAGCGCACAGCATCGGGCTGCCGGGCCGTACGGCGGGGGCGGGCGTGTACTGGCCGTTGCTGCTGGTTGTCGTCCTGTACGTGGCCGCGTTCGCGCTGCCGCGGGTGAGACGCAGGCACGTGTGGCCGATCCACGGCTTCGTGGCGAGCCACCTGCTGGTGCTGATGCTGTTCGAGGCCGACACGTACGGCTACCGCCTGGTGATGCCGATGTACGCGCCGATGCTGGTGGTGGCCGCGCAGGTCCCGCTGGCGCTCGCGCGGTGGCTTTCAAGCCATCGCTTCACCGCGCCCATTCGAGAGGGGAAGCAGCAAGCGATTTGGGCATTCGCGCGCGGCGGCGGAGCGCTGGTGGGGCTGGTGGTGTTGTGCGCGGTGGCGCTGCAGGCTCGGGCGCTCCTGGATGCTTGGCCAGACAGGGAGGCCTCGCTCTTGGGGCTTGGCGGGCCGGCGGCGCATGCGGCGGCGACTGCCGATCGTGTTGGCGCGAGTGCCATTTATGTCGCCTCCGTCGACGGCACGCCACGGCACTTTGGGGCGGGCTCGCTGCCTGGGCTGCGCTACCCGTGGTTCAAGTGGTTCGACCCCGCGCGCTCCGTGCCGCTACCTGCCAGCGGCAGCACCGCGGTCTACGCGCTGAGCGAGCTGGCAAACACCACCATCCCCGGTGACCTGGTCACGTGCCTCGGCGCAGCCGACTCCAGCGCTGAGCGTGTCATCACCGGAGCAGAGGCGCGAGCACAGTGCACCGCGAGCCTGCCGCGGCTACCAGCGAACTTCGAGGGCGTCGCCCGAGTCGATGCGCTGCAGGTCCCGACAACCATCGACGCAGGCGACACAGCCGAGGCGCGCCTCGTGTGGGAGCCGCTCCAGCCCCACCCCGAGCCGCATCTCGTCTGGCTGCACCTCGAAGACGCCGACACCCAGTGGGGCAACGCGACCCTCGATCCGTACCCGGCCCGGCAGTGGCAGCCAGGGGAAACCATCCTGAGCCGGCTGCTCTTGAAAACGGACGTGATGGCCATTCCGGACCAGTACCAGCTGACCCTGGGCATGAGCCCAACCCGTGCCAACGCGCCGCCAGTCAGGGCGACCGCGCAAGGCGTCGCCGCGGACAGGGTCACCGTGGCCACGGTCGCGCTCGCCGAATCGTCGACAGACCTGGCCATGCTGGAACTGCCGCCCGACATGCTGCCCATCCACGGCGTCGCGGGCGCGGGCCTGGAACTGGTCGCGGCCCGACCGCCCGTGCCCGAGGCTTTACCCGGTGCGCGCGTGCGACTCGGCTTGCTGTGGCGGGCCCTGGACGATGCGCCGAAGGCAGCGCAGTTCACCGTGCGGCTGGTGCGCGAGGGCGGCGAGGTGGTGCAGGAGACCGAGCTGCCGCTGCTAGCCGGTCGGCGCAAGCCGAGCACGCTCCACGCGGGGGCGGTGGTGCGCGACGAGGCGGTGTTCGAGGTCGGGCCGCGGGTCGCCGGGCTCGTGGCGCTGGAGGTCAGACTGGACGGAGGGGACGCCGCAGCTCGGGTGGGAGAAGTCAAAGTGGCTGGCCGCGAGCACGTGCTCGACACCACCGCGGCCACGCCTCGCGGGGTGTTCGGCCAGAGCATGGCGCTGCTCAGCGGAGATCTCGAGCCAGCGCAAACCCGCGCGGGGGGAAAACTGACCGTGCACCTGCGCTGGCGAGCCGAGGCGAGCATGGAGCGCAGCTACAAGATCTTCGTCCACGTGCTCGATTCCTCGCAGAAGAACGTGGTAGCGCAGCGCGATGCGGAGCCGCTCGACGGCAAGGCGCCGACCGCTGGCTGGCTGCCGAATGAGCTCGTCGACGACGAGCTGCAGATCACCTTGCCTAGCGCCTTGCCAGCGGGCGAGTACCCGGTGGAAGTAGGTGTGTACGAGGAGCGCTCAGGCGAGCGCTTGCGCCTGGCGTCCGGCGACAGTCGAGTCGTGCTCGACACCCGCCTGCAGGTCCGCTGAGGACGCGACCAGGCCGCGTTCAAACAGATGCGCGAACAGCGACTCGGTTGAGCGAAACCACACGCTGCAGTAGCGGGTGAAGAACACGCTCGGCTCGTTGTCCGGCAGCCACACCCCGTACACCTGCTTGCCGCTCTCGAGCGCAAACTTCATCTCGCTGATCACGCCCGGTGAGGGGACTGGGACGTCGTAGAAAACCACCACGATGTCCGACTGCGCGATCAGCTTGTAGTCGCGCTCGACGATCTGATCGGCGATGTGCTGCTGCAAGGGGTCGCGTTGCGGACTGCGCGTCTCGCCATCGCGCAGCGTGGCCAGCGCCAGGCTGCCATCGCTCCGCGGACCGTGCACATCGCCCTCGATCAGAAAGTCGTTCACGTCGGCTGGATCGAACAGGACGATGTCCCTGGCCAGCCGCGCCTTGAACTCCGCCAGCCCTCGCTCTTCGTTCGCGACGACGTGCTGCATCGGGTAGCTCAGGTACGCCCGCGTGCGGTTCGGCTCAAACAACACGCGGCAGGTTTCGTGCGCTGAGATCGACCGTGGCAGCAGTAGCTGCGGCTTGCGATGGATACGCGCCATCTGCTCGGTGAAGAACTGCTCCTCCTCGCGCCAGGTGAGCACGTCCTGTTCGCTGAGCTGTGCCCAGCGCTCCTGCGACTTGAGCCTTGCCAGCGTGCTCTTCACACCAGTGGTGACGGTCACGAACAGGTGTGGGTCGAGCCGCCCGAGATAGTGCGGATCGAAGCCCGAGATCAGCGTGTTCTTCCAACGAAACACGGCGTGCGTGTTGAGGATCCAGTCGCGGGTGGGGTCAGCCTCGATCGAGGAGCAGATCTGCTCGAGCGCGGCGGCGCGCAGCAGGACCAGCGCGCGCGGGAACATGTCGAGGATCGTCTCCTCTTCGACGGGCTCGCCGACGGCGCGACCGATCTCGAACATCGTCTCGGTGACGTCGTACAACACGACGTCGAGGCTTTGTCCGCGGGCGAGCGTGACGATCTCGCGCAGCCACTCCAGGCGGCCAGTGCCGCTGATGCCGGTGCAGATGACGTGCATGCTGTGGTCAGCTGGGTCGGCCGGCCACCACCGCGAGCTCGCGGGCTTCGGTCGAGATCGTCTCGGCCAGGCCGACCACGCTGCGCGCGAGCGCATTGTTCGGTCGCGTGGTCAGCAGTGATTCACCGCGCAGTGCGGCGGCGGTTGGCGCTTCGCCGCCAAAGGGTACCTCGGACCACGGCACCCCGGTGTGGGCGGTGAACTCGCTGGCCGCGGTCGCCGAATACGGCAGCGGGTGGTTCAGCAAGTACGTGACGTGATCGGGTGGCAGCCGCAACACCTCGGCGAAGATGCGCTGGCATTCGCGCACATCGCGCAGCGTGAGCGGCTCGGGCGTGGCCACCAGCAGCACGCGGTCGGACAGCTCGAGTCCAGCCAGCGCGACTTCCGAGAACCCATGCGGCAGGTCGAGCACGATGTGGCCGAAGTTGCGACGCAGGGTGGTCACCGCCGCTCGTATGAGGTCGCCGCCGATCGATTGGCCCTCTTCGGGCCGACTGGCGGCGGGCAGGACACGCAGCGAGCTGGGATGCTTCAGCAAGTAGTAGTCGAGCCCGGCGCGATCGAGCCCTTGCATCGTGACCGGGCTGATCTGGGCCAGAACGCCGCGCGCTTCGAGCCACAGGTTCGACATGGTGTGGCCGAAGAGGACGTCGAGATCGAGTAGCACGGTGTCGTCGGGATGGCGCTCGGCCAGAGCGATGGCCAGGTTGGTGGCGAGCGTGGTGGTCCCGGCGCCGCCACGCGGTGAGTACACGCCGCTGACGAAGCCGCGCAGCGTCTTGGCCTCGTCGGGCGCCGTCTCGGCCGCCAGGCGGGCGTTGGCTTGCCCTTGCCGCTCGGCGATGACCGCGGCGAGGTAGCGCAGCACGGGCTCGTTCTCCCCCAGCAGCGTGTCGAAATCGGCCCGCGCCAGGCGCCACACGTTGGCGGCCTCGACAGCTATGGCGTTCGTGACGTGGGGTGTCTCGGCCATGAAGGCCGACTCGCCCAGCACCTCGCCCGCGCCAGTGAAGCGCAGCACGCGCTCGCGACCGGTTCGATCGGACACGAGCACACGAAAGCGTCCCGACTCGACGATGTACAGCTCGTCGGCAGCGTCATCCTGTCGAAAGAGCGGCTTGCCGACGTTGACGCGGCGGCGGCCGAGGCGTTTGCGGACGCGCTCGCGCAGCTTCGGCTCGATCAGCGCCAGGAACGGCGCGCGATCGTACGGCGTGGGGAGCGCGACGCTGGCCGGTCTGGTCGACTTCGTCTCTGACGGAGAACCGCGACCAAACAGCGGAGCCATGGCCCAAACCGGGACTGTAGCACGTGCCCTTCGGTACCAACGGCCGTTCAGCCGCGTGCGGCGAAGTCGATGATCGCAACGAGAGGGCCAGCCCGCACGGGTTGGCATGAGCAATGCAGCACGAACAGAGCAATCCAATGAGCGTGGTCGTCCCGTTTCCCGGAGTTCGCCTCGCGGGCCGCGCGACGCAGCGCAGCCGCAGCAGCCAGAGCCTGGGCGCGGCGCACGCGGTGCGAGGCGGCAGCGTGATCAGCTGGGTGCGCCCGGCGAGCTGCGATTGCTGCGGTCGACCCACCCTGGCGGGGCGCAGCGGCGCTCAGCTGGCGACCCTGTGCGTGCACTGTAGCCCGCCCAACATCGCCTGACGGCCAGTCCCCCCGATCGGGGCTTCTCTCGCAAGCGGGTTCTCGTTATTATCCGCCGACACATGCGGGAGCTCAGCCAGATCGAGTCGCCGTCCGAGCATTCGTGCGAGCAGCCTTCAATCGAGCGGTGGCAGGTTCTGGAGCCCATTTACGGGCGCTGGTCCTGGATGACCGTCTTCAACTGCTGTGATCAGCTGGTCCTGGAGCCGCTGCCCGAAGAAGACCGCGTCAAGCGCGCCGCCTAGGTTACAAATTGCCTCGGCGCATGCGCCGCTCTGTGTTCTTGCTGCTTTGGCCCGCCGCTGCGCGGCGAAGGGTGGCTCCGCCCCCCTTTCATCCCCCCGGCGCTTCGCGCGGCCCCTGCTCGCTAACTGCCCAGAAGTTTCCTGAGTAGTTCTTCGGCTACTGACGGGTTCGCTTTGCCGCGCGTGGCCTTCATCACCTGGCCCTTGAGGAAGTTAATCGCCGTCGTCTTGCCCGCTCTGTAGTCGGCTACTGCGGCGGGGTTGGCTTCGATCGCTGTCTGGGCGGCTTGTTCGAGCTCTGCGGTGTCGCTGACTTGGGCGAGGCCTTGCTCCGCAACCAGCGTCGCGGGTGACTTGCCTGTGCGGAACGCCTCGGGCAAGACCTGCCGCGCCGTGGAGCTACCGATGGTGCCTTTGTCCACGAGCGCAATCAGCTCCGCCAGGTGGCGCGGATTCAACGGACCATTCTCGGGCAAGCGCGAGACGTCGTTCTCGATCCAGTTCGCGGCCTTCTTGGGATCCGCGCCGGCCGCGACGGTCTCTTCGAAGAGCACCGCGGCATGCTGGTCGATCGACAACTGCTCCGCGTCGTAAGCCCCGAGGCCGAATGCGTCTCGATAGCGGGCGGCGCGCGCATCGGGTAGCTCGGGCAGTCGGGCACGCAGCGTGTCCAGCCACGCCGCCTCGATGAACAGCGGCGGCAGGTCTGGCTCTGGAAAGTAGCGGTAGTCGTGCGCTTCTTCCTTGGTGCGCTGCGTCACGGTCACGGCGCGGTCGTCGACCCACCCGCGAGTCTCCTGCTGGATCCGCTCACCGCGGTCGAGCACCTCCGCCTGCCGCGCAATCTCGTACTCGAGGGCTCTCTGGACCGCGCGGAAAGAATTCAGATTCTTGATCTCGACCTTCGTGCCGAGCTGCACTGCGCCCACTGGCCGAAGCGAGACGTTGACGTCGCACCGCAATTGGCCCTTTTCCATGTCAGCGGTGCTGACGCCCAACGTGCGCAGAATCGCCCGCAGCTTCTTCAGGTACGCGTGCGCTTCGGCCGCGTTGCGCAGATCGGGCTGCGAGACCATCTCCATCAGCGGCACGCCCGAGCGGTTGAAGTCGACTAGTGAGCCGCCCGCGACGTGAGTCAGCTTGCCGGTGTCCTCTTCGAGGTGTACGCGTTCGAGGCCGATCTTGCGCGGCTGGTCTGAGCCGACGGTGATCTCGAGGAAGCCGCCTTTGACGAGCGGCATGTCGTATTGCGAGATCTGGTAGCCCTTGACCAGGTCGGGATAGGGATAGTTCTTGCGATCGAACTTGGTCGCCGACGGGATGTCGGCGTGCATCGCCAGCCCCGTCAGCAGCGTAAATTCGATGGCTTTGCGATTGATGATCGGCAACACGCCGGGCATGCCCAAACAGATCGGGCACACGTGTGTATTTGGCGCGGCGCCGGCGTAATCCGTGGGGCAGCCGCAAAACATCTTGCTGCTCGTTGCCAGCTGGACGTGGCATTCGAGACCGATGACTGCTTCGTAGCTCATGGATTGTCTTGCACAGCGACTGGTGAACGGCGGGTGTGCCAATCGGTGGCCTGCTCGTAGGCGTGGGCGACGCGCAAGACGGTGCTTTCGTCCAGCGCTTTGCCGATCACCTGCAGCCCCACCGGCAGGTCATTGGCGAACCCAGCGGGCACGCTGATCCCCGGCAAGCCGGCGAGGCTGGTGGGGATCGTGAACAGGTCGTTCAGGTACATCGCCAGCGGGTCCTGCGTCTTGGCGCCAAGCTCGAACGCCACGCTCGGGCTGGTTGGTGTCACGACCGCGTCGAAGCGCTCGAAGGCCTGGTCGAAGTCGCGTTTGATCAACGTGCGAACCTTCTGCGCCTTCAAGTAGTAGGCGTCGTAATAGCCCGACGACAGCGCGTACGTACCTAGAACGATGCGTCGTTTGACCTCGCGGCCGAAACAGGTGCCGCGGGTGCGCTCGTACACGTCCCACAGGCTGGCGCCCTGATCGCGCAGCGAGGCGCTGTACTTGACGCCGTCGTAGCGCGCCAGGTTGGCGCTGCACTCGGCGGGTGCGATCAGGTAATAGGTAGCCAGACCGTACTGCGTGTGTGGCAAGCTCACCTCGTCGACCTCGGCGCCGAGATCCTGCAGTTGTTTGATGGCCGCTTTGATGGTCTGGTCAACGCCGGCCTCCATACCGTCGACGTTGAAGTACTCGCGCGGCAGCGCCAACCGCATGCCCTTCAGCCCTGGCGCGGCTGAAAGCGCGCTCGTGTAGTCGGGCACGGGGGCGTCGAGCGATGTGGAGTCGCACGGATCATGGCCGGCGATGACCTGGAGCACCGCGGCCGCATCGGCGACGGTGTGCGTAAACGGGCCGATCTGATCGAGCGATGAGGCGAACGCGATCAGACCATAGCGGCTGACCCGACCGTACGTCGGCTTCAGACCGACCACCCCGCACAAAGCCGCCGGTTGTCGGATCGAGCCACCCGTATCGGTGCCCAGCGAGAACGACGCGAACTCGGCGCCAACGGCGGCCGCCGAACCGCCACTCGAGCCGCCCGGCACGCGGTTCAGATCCCACGGGTTGCGGGTGGGCCAGTACGCGGAGTTCTCCGTCGAGGAGCCCATCGCGAACTCGTCCATATTGGCCTTGCCGAGCAGGACTGCGCCCGCTTCGGCGAGTCGTCGGGTAATCGTGCCGTCCTCGAGCGGGATGAAGTTCTCGAGGATCTTCGAGCCCGCGGTGGTGCGAACGCCGCGGGTGATCATGACGTCCTTGAGGATCATGGGCACGCCCAGCAGGGGGCCCCGTTCGCCAGCCTCGAGGCGCCGATCGGCGTTGTTTGCTTGCTCTTCGGCCAGCTCGCGGGTGATGGTGAGCAGGCTGCGCACGGTCGACTCGTCGAGTGCTTCGATGCGGTCGAGGTAGGTGCGCGTGACTTCCAGCGAAGATAGTTCGCGGCGACCTAGCAGATTCCGCAGGGCAGTCAACGAGAGGGACGTAAGCGCGGCGGCGGTGCTAGCCATCAGTCGAGGACGGGTGGCACGAGGAACTGTTGATCGCGGGTGGCCGGCGCGTTGCGCAGGATGTCCTCGACGGGCCACGACGGGCGCGAGACATCGTCACGCATCACATTGCGCAGCGGGATGACCTGGGCGGTGGGTGGAATGGCCTCGGTATCGAGCTGCCGCAGGGCCTGCATGGCATCCAGGATGTGGCTCAGCTCGTTGGCGAGACGGTCGAGCTCCTCATCGTCCAGGCCAAGCCGCGCCAGCCGGGCCACATGTTGCACATCGGCTCGTGAAATGGCCATCTCGGGCCACGATTATGGCTCACGCAGCGGCGAGCGTGCCCATGCCAGCGCGAGCGCCTGGCGGGCTTCGGGGACCCCGAGCACGTAGAGAAGCGCGATGTAGACAGCGCCAGCCGCCGTGCCGCCGATCAGCAGCGCAAGCAGGTTGCCCAGGGGCGCGAGCCACGGGAGCAGCACGAAAGCGAGCGCGCCAGCGAGGGCGGCGGCGGGCAGCGTGCGCAGCAGAAATGGCAGCAAGGCCGAGCCGAGTCGCAATCCCGGCAGGCTCCGCCGCAGCAACACCAGCAGGATCACCGCGTGGCTGCTGTTCTGGACCGCGTTCGCGAGCGCCAGGCCGACCGCGGCGAGCGGTCCGATCGTGCTCAGCGCCACGACCAGGTAGATGCCCACACACACGACACCCACCAGCACCGGCGTGCGCGCGTTCTGCCGCGCGTAGAAGGCGTTGATGAGCAGGAGGTCGACGGCGGTGAGCGGCAGCTGCGGCGAGTAGGCCAGGAAGATCGCCGTGGTGCGGGCGGTTTCCTCGCTGTGGAACGCGCCGCGTTCGAACAGCACTGCCACCAGCGGCTGGGCGAGCGCCGCGGCGATCGTGAAGATGGGCAGCATTAGCAGCAGCACCAGCTTCAGCCCGAACAGCAGCGACTCGCGGTAGCTGTCGACGCTGGCGTCGCTTCCCGAGCTGAATCGGGCCAGGGTGGGCAGGATGGCGAATGACACCGCCAGACCGATCACGCCCAACGGCACCTGGATGATGCGCGTGGCGAACTCCATGAGCGTGATGCTTCCGACCAGCAGCTGTGAAGCCAGCGTGCGGTCCAGCACCTGGCTGGCGATGGTCACCAGGTACCCGGCGGCGACCGTGCCAGCCAGCGCCAGGATGCGGCGCACGTCTGGATCGGCCAGGTCGATGCGCGGTCGATATGCCCGCCAGAACTCCTGCAATCCCGCCGCTTGCAGTGCCAGCTGAGCAAATGCGCCGATCACCAGGCCCAGGGCCAGTGCTAGCACGCCCGTGGTCTGAGCCAGCAGCGCAATGCCGACAATGATGCCCGCGTTGTAGGTCGCGGTCGCGAACGCGGGCAGGCTGAAGCGGTTGCGGGCGTACAGCACGCTGGTCAGGACGCCCGCGAGGCCCTGCAGGATGACGGCGAGGAGGGCGATGCGCATGAGATTCGCCGCCAACGCGCGCTGCTCCTCGGACGAGAACCCCTGGCCGACGATGGCGATGACCTGGTCGGCCAGCACGGCCAGCACTGCCGCCAGGACCACGAACGCCAGCGCGGCCAGGCTGAAAATGGCCCCGACCAGCCGCCACAGCTGGCGTTCGTTCTGGGCGTGCTGCACGAAGACCGGCACGAACGCAGCGCTGCTGACGCTGCCGACCAGCAGGTCGTACACGATTGTGGACAGTGTGCGCGCGATGAGAAACGCGTCAGTGCCAGTGGTGGCGCCGAAGGTGGCGGCGATGACCGCGTCGCGCACCAGGCCGAGCCCGCGGCTCAGGACGTTGCCCAGGCCGATCACCGCGGCGGCGCCGAGCAGGCGCCGCGCCGGAGCTGCGTTGCTACCCTCAGCGATGGACGTCGTCAAATGGCCCTGCTGGCTCGATTCGCGTGTGGCTGCACGCGGCGTGTGGAGATTCCGGCGCCCCCCGAAGTGCGGTGCGATGAGCATGCCACAACCGCGCGGCTGATCAGCACGCCCAACGGACAGGTGCGCTACGTTGCTGTCCCACCCCTGTCACAGGACTCGAGCTCTGCGCGACCAGGCTGAGCAGTACGCGGCCGCGTGGTCAGCCTTCGAGCGGCTCGAACGCGTCGCGCCGCACCGCGCACAATGGGCGGCGTGGGCCGCTGGGCGTGGGCCGCACACGCTGTTGATGACCCTGGTGCGCGAACCCGGGGTGATTGAGCGCGTCTGCGATGTGCAGCGTGCTCTGCTTGGCGTTCGGGGCCTGGAGCTGCACGCGCCGCATTTCTTCCACATCTCGCTTCAGACGTGCGGTTTTTCCAACGAGCTCCCATTCGATCGTGATCGCTTGCGCGATGCCGTGGCGGCCGTGCAGCCATTTGAGGTGGCGCTGGGCAGTGTGAACGCGTTCCACTCGGCGGTGTTCCTGGAAACGCACAGCGGTGGCGGCTTGCTGCGGCTGCGCCACGCTCTTCGCCGTGCGCTCGGCCCCGAGCTCATGCCGCTCGATCCGTTCAGCGATTTTCTGTTCCACCTGACGATCGGCTACTTCGGCGCCGAAACTGCCATCGACGCAGTGCGCGAGCGTCTGCGGCCGCTGCGCGAGCGCGAAACCGCGCGGCTACGGGTGGACCAGGTGGCCCTGGTGCAGCTGCCCACCGACCAGGGCGAGCCATTTCCGGTGCTCGAATGTGTCGCGCGCTTCACCCTGGGCGCGTAGTACTCGGACCTATACTCGGCCAGCGTGGCTCGCCGCCGCGGCCGCGTTGCACCCCGCCGCCGCCTTCCCTGGGTCTGGATCGGCATCCTGCTGCTCCTCGGGGTAGGGCTGTTCGTCGCCCGCTCCGGGCCCGAGCCGCAGCGCTCGACCCCAAGCGCTACCCCTACCGCGCAGCCGCGTGGCCAGGCGCCGCCCCAGGCGCCCGCGCTGGCGGCACTGCCGTCGCCGACGAGTACGCCTCGACCCGCGGCCACGCCAACCGCACATAGCGCGCCAGCGCCAGCGCCGACGCCGACGCCGCGGGCAACGCTGACGCCGCTGCCGCGCACGAGTCCGCAGCCCACGGCGGTGCCGACCGCCCTGGGCAAGCCGCAGCTAACGCAGCGCGACGCGGTGGTGGCGCTCACGTTCGACGCCGGCGCCGACCGCGGCTACGCCGAAGACATCCTCGATCTGTTACGCACAGAACATGTAACGGCAGGCTTCGGCATCACCGGCCAGTGGGCGCGCGCCAACCCCGACCTGGTCCGTCGCATGGCCAGTGACGGCCACCTCGTCATCAACCACACCCTCGACCACCGCTCGTTCACCGGCCTCTCGGACAGCCGCGGCGGCCTCAGCGCCGCCGGCCGGCGGGCCGAGTTGGACGACGCCGATGCGATCATCACCCCGCTCATCGGCCACTCCACCCAACCCTGGTACCGCCTGCCGTACGGCGACGACGACGCCCGCGTGGCTTCCGACGTGGCGCCGGCCGGCTACACCCACAAAGTCGGCTGGACCGTGGACACGTTGGGCTGGCGAGGCGCCGCGGCGGCGGACATCGTCGAGCGCTCGCTCAGGCTCGCTGCGCCCGGCGCGATCTACGTCCTGCACGTCGGCCACAGCTCGCAGGACGGGCCGGCACTCGCGCGGATTGTGACGGGCTTGCGCGAGCGCGGCTACGGCTTCGTAACGGTCGAATTGCTTTCCTAGGGCGCACCCTACCGGTTGGGGTCCGGGGCTGGTACAACCCAACTGGTGGGGTATACGCGACACAAAAACACAAGATATGGTGACGGGGTGCTTGAAACCGGCCCGGGGCACGCCTATCCTCCGCGACAGTGCTGAGGCGGGACCGGTGAGCGACCTCTGCGCGGGCACGATCGGGTCGGGGGCGGCCCGCGGACACCTTCTCGGCTGGCTCGCGGAGGGGGCTCGGGAAGTTGGTTGGGCGTTGTGCTCGCTGCCGCGGGAGCGCTGGACCCTCGCTCCCGCCGCACCGCTCGGACCATGGCCGGCACTGCGCCACGCCCGCTACCTCGCGCTGCGCGAGCAGCTGGTGACGCTGCCGGCCGTGCGTGCACAGCTCGGTGACGCGGAGGCGGCGCCGGCCTCGAGCATGGAATTCGAACAGGTCGAGGCGGCCTGGGATCCAAAGATCGACACCGACAGCGCCGAAGATTTCGTGCGCGACCTCGGCGGTGCTCGTTTTGCGCTGTTGCGACACCTCGAAACTGCCCCCGAAACGGCCTGGGGTGATGTTGAATGGAGTGCGGGCCAGGTGGGGAGGCCGCCGCGGCTCATCGCGCTGTTGCTGAGTGCCCGGCAATTGGAGCTTGAACATCTCGCGGCCATGTGGAGGATCGCCCTGTACTGGGATCGTGTGGCGCCGACCAGCCTGCGAGAGGCGCAGGATGGCTCGGTTGCACTTCCGCTTCACCCCGCCGACACGGCTTGAGGAGTCACACAGAAATGATCGACCAGTTCACGAACCTTGAAGACGGCGAACTCGCGCTGCCCACGTCTTCGCTCGACCTCTCGACGCGGATGCGGGACCTGCGCGCACGCCAGGGCTTGAAGCAGAGTGAGGTCGCTCGACGTATGGGACTCGACCCCAGCATCCCTAGCCTGTGGGAGCAGGGAAAGCGCCTGGTGCCCGCCAATCGCGTACGGGCGTTGGCGGAAGCATTGGAGGTCACCGTCGAAGAGCTCTTGGAAGGTATTTCGGGCGCCACGCGGCCCAGCAAACCCATCTCCGAGGGGGCGCTGCGTGCTGGTGTGGCCGAGCTGATCGACGAGCGCGCCGCCGCGGTCCGCCAGCGGGTCGCCGAAACGGGTCCGCTGCTGAGACTGCTGCCACGGCCCGAGGATTCGCCACCCACCGCTACGCTCGGCAGCGACGCGCCGCCCGAGCCGTGGGTCGTCCCGCAGCGGCCGCCACTCGATGGCTTCATCCCGGACGGCTGGCACCCCGCCGACCGCGTCCAGGACATCAGCCCATCGCTGCCAGATGGCTACTGGCTCGACCCGATCAAGCTCGAACGCCAGACCGCACGAGCGTTGCTGCGCAGTCGATTGTGCTCGAACGATCGCGCCAGCGTGGATGGCCAGGATGTGCCAGGCGCGGCGCTGGCGGAGCGCATCTACGCGCACTGCAGCAAGGGCGATGGCTTCGTGCCGGGTCGCCTGCCGCTGGCGGAGACGATCTTTCGCTGTGTGCTGTCGGCGGACCATGGTGGGCTGACCGATGGCGCGCTGGTGGAGATGCTGCGCGAGCGTTCGGGCGCGGTGCCGGTGTCGGCGACGCTGCTGCGCCGACTGCGTGATTCGGTGCGGCCGTATCCGATCCGTCGCGTCGATGCCGACCTGTTCGGAGGGCGCAGGTAGCACTCCTTCTCACGCGCAGCGACCTCGAGCGGCTGCTCGACATCTCGAAGGTCATCGAGGCGGTCGCGGGCGCGTTCGCGGCCTACTCGGCGGGCAAGACGGAGACGCCGCTGCGAGTCGGCGTCGAGCCACCGGGCGGTGGCGGGGTATTACTGGCGATGCCGTGCGCGGTGGCCGAGCCGCCCGCGCTCGGCGCCAAGATCGTCTCGGTGTTTCGCGGCAACGTCGCCCGCGGCTTGCCGACGGTGACGTCGGTGTACGTGCTCAGCGAGTACGACACGGGCGCGCCACTGGCGATCATGGACGGCTCGTATCTGACTGCAGTCCGCACGGCGGCGGGCTCTGCCGTCGCCACACGCGTTCTGGCGCGTGCTGATGCAGCGTCGCTGGGCGTGTTCGGGACCGGGGTGCAGGCGCGCTTTCACGTACTCGCCATCCGCCAGGTGCGTGCGCTCTCGCGAGTGCTGGTCAGCGCGACCTCGCCCGACAAGGCAGCGCGCTTCGCGGACTGGGTGCGCAGCGAGTGTGGCCTCGCGGCTGAGCCTGCCAGCGCCGAGGAGGCATCGGCCGCGGACATCGTCGCTGCCTGCACGACCAGCCCGACGCCCGTGGTGCTGGCAGAACACGTGCAAGCTGGTGCGCACGTGAACTCGGTGGGCTCGTTCACGCCCACAACCCGCGAGCTGCCAACGGTCTTGATCGCCAGCGCGAACGTGTACGTCGATAGCCGCGCGGGCGCGTTTTCGGAGGCGGGTGACCTGCTGCTGCCTGTTCAGGAGGGCGCGTTCGCGCTCGAGCAGGTCAGGGGAGAGGTTGGCGAGGTGCTGCTGCGCCGTGTCGAGGGGCGGCAACAGGTCAGCGAGGTGACCGTATACAAGTCGGTGGGCGCCGCGTTTCTCGATGCTTCGACCGCGAAACTGGCCTACGAGGCAGCAGTGCGGTTAACGGTCGGCACGAGCTTCGAATTTGCGCTCTGAAGTCGGCACGGTGCGTGCTATAGTCGCCAGCGGGAGCAGACAAACTGGCAGGGGAAGCGGCCCGGACCATCGCGGAAACGGCAGTAGAGACGGCCGAAGCGCTCGGCCTGGCGCGGCGCATCGTTGACCTGGTCTCGGACAAGCTGGCCAGTGAGATTGTCCTGCTCGACATCCGCGGCGTCTCGCTGATCGCCGACTACTTCGTCATTTGCACCGCGGGCAGCGAGCGGCAAACCAGCGCCATCCTCAAAGACCTCAGCCAGCAGCTGATCGAGGAGTTCGGCCGCAAGCCGCTACACACCGAGGGCAAGGGTGACTCGGGCTGGGTGCTGCTCGACTACGGCGACGTGATCGTCCACATCTTCTCACCCGCGCAACGCAGCTTCTATAACCTGGAACAGTTATGGGCGGCCGCAACGCCCGTAGTGCGACTGCAGTAAGCGCATAGTTCAGCCGATGATCAGCTAGAAGCAAGGGGAAACGAGGCGAGCTGAGCAGGCATGGCAGTAGGGATGGGTCGACCGCAAGTGTTTGGCGCAGGCATCAGCCTGGGCATGTTCGCCGGTATCGTGATTGGCTCGCTGGTGACCTTGTGGGTGGGCGAAGCGGCGCTCGATCTGGCGCATCGCTGGTTCGATCGCATGGCCGGCCGGCGCGAGCAGGTCCGCTTCGAGCTCCTGCTCCAGTAATTAGCAGTTAGTAATTAGCGATCAGGAGCTGGTACGCCGTCTAGTGCGTCACCAGTCACTAGTCGCTCGTAAATCCAGCGGTCGTTGGAGCGGTCGTAGCTGACCAGCTCGTGCTGGTCGAACCACAGGGCGAGCTCGCGGTCGGCGGTCGCGGGCGCATCCGAGGCGTGGATCAGATTGCGGCCGATGTCGAGCGCGAAGTCGCCGCGGATGGTGCCTGCGCCCGCGCTCAGCGGATTGGTCGCGCCGATCGTGTTGCGAACGATCTGGACGGCGTTACTGCCCTCGAAGCACGCCACCGCCACAGGGCCGCTGGTGATGTACTGCAGCAGCCCAGCGTAGAAGCCCTTGCCCTCGTGCTCCGCGTAGTGCTTCTCGGCGAGCGGCTGCTGCACGTGCACGAACTTGAGGCCGACGATCTTGAGACCGCGCGCTTCGAGGCGGCTCAAGATGGGTCCGATGAGCCCGCGCTGGACACCGTCTGGCTTGACGATGACCAGGGTGCGTTCCAAAGCCATGCCCGGGAATGTACCCGACTACCCACGAACGACCCATGCTCGCGGGCGACTGCGTTGCGCCAGACCCCCGAGCGGCCGAACGGCATCGCTCGGGCGGCAGCGCAGCACAATCTCAGCGAGATTGGCCAACCTCGGTGCAAGAACCCGCGAGACGTCGTAAGAATTCGTAGCCGGCACTTGCGAATCGGGTCGTTTGCAGTTGCAGGTCCGAGATTGAAGGCCTATTCTCTCTCGCAGCGGCCCTCTGCTTGCTCGCTGTGGTTCCCGGGCCGACTATTGATCTCATCGGAGTCCCACCGTGGCTACTGGTTACTGCATGAAATGCAAGGCCCAGCGCGAGATCAAGAACGCCAAGCAGATCACTATGAAGAACGGGCGTCCTGCCACCGAAGGCGCGTGCCCGGTCTGCGGCACCAAGATCTTCAAAATCGGCGCTGGTAAATAAGTAGTCGAGGGCTGGCTCGGCTGCACCCGAGCCAGCGCAGCTAAGCAGAGTTTTCGTCCAGCAGCAGTGGCTGCTGAATATTCGGGGCGCGACCCGGCTGGGCCAGTCGCAGGTGCGCGTACGCTTTGGCGCTCGCCAGTCGACCGCCCGGCATGCGCAACAAGAAGCCTTCGTGGAGCAAGTACGGCTCCACGACTTCTTCGAGCGTGTCCACTTCCTGCTGCATGCTCGCGGCCAGGGCGAGGATGCCGGTCTGCCGACCCTCGTACTGCACCATCAGCGTGCGCAGATAGCGCCGATCGAGGTCGTCGAGGCCGAGCGGATCCACGCCCTCGAGCTCCAACGCCTGATTCACGACGTCTGCATCGACTTCGTCCACCTGGTACACCTGCGCGTAGTCGCGCACGCGCCGCAGCAGGCGATTGGCGATGCGCGGCGTGCCGCGCGAGCGCTGCGCGACCTGCTCGGCCGCCTCGGGCAGCACCCGCACATTGAGCAGGTCGGCTGAGCGGCGCACGATCAGCGTCAACTCGGCGACCGGGTAGAAGTCCAGGTCGAAATTGAGCCCGAACCGCTCGCGCAGAGGCGACGACAGCAGTCCTTTGCGCGTGGTCGCGCCGATCAATGTGAACGGCTTGACCGCCAGCGGAAACGCCTTGGCGTACGGTCCTTTGTCGAGCACGAAGTCGACCTTGAAGTCCTCCATCGCCGGGTACAGGTACTCCTCGATGATCCGCGGCAGGCGATGGATCTCGTCGATGAAGAAGACGTCGCCTTCCTCGAGGCCGGTCAGCATGCCCATCAGATCGAGCGTCTTGTCGAGCGCGGGACCCGACGTGGTGACCAGGCTCCCGCCCATCTCGTGCGCCACAATGTGCGCCAGCGTGGTCTTGCCCAGGCCCGGCGGACCGCTGAGCAGCAGGTGCTCCAGCGGCTCGTGGCGCTCGCGCGCGGCGCGCAGCGCGATCGAGAGTCGCTGCCGTTGCAAATCCTGGCCGATGAACTCGTCCAGGGTGCGCGGCCGCAGGGTGGTGAGCAGCCGCTCCTCGTCGTCGCTGGCGGCGCCTGGGGCTAGGAGTCGGTCCATCGGGCGTTCCGAGTCTACCCGGCGCTTCGCGCCCGAGCCTCGCGCTGCTGGCGGAAGTACTCGGTCACGATGTCCTGCACGCTGGTGACGTCGTCGCGCTCGCTGAGCAGCCGGCTGACCGCGCGTACGGCGTCCGCCCGCTTCAGGCCCATCTGCGCCAGCAGAGCGACGGCGTCATCGCGGATCTCGTCTGCTTCCGATCTTGGGCCGCGAGCGCGCGATGGCTGTTCGCTCTCGACAAAGGGGCCGACCTTCTTGCGCAGCGCCGCGATCATCTTGTCCGCGCCGTCGACCGTGACCCCCGGCAGTCCGTCCAGGAATGCGCGGTTGCCCGACTGAATCGCGCCGGCGATCTGATCGATCGGCACCACCATCACGCGCGCCGCGCCCTTGCCGCCGACCCGCGGCACGCTCTTCAGCAGCTCCCAGAAGGCCCGTTCCTCAGCGCGAAGAAAACCGAACAGGATCGGCCAGGGCTGGTCGCGGCCGGCCTGGGCGCTGACGTAGAGCAGCAGCGCATCTTCTGGCTGGCAGGTGCTGCCGACCTCGCCCTCGACGATCGGCGGCAGGATCACCTCGAACCCGATGCCGCCCACTTCCAGCAGGATGGCCCCGTCGCCAGCCGGCGACGGCCCTTTGTAGACGCCGTTGAGATAGCTGTACACCTCAGTGCGCTCGCGCCGGCAGTAGCTGCCGTTGTGTCTGATGGAGGCCGGCCAGGGCAAGCGCCAGGGCATCCGTCTCATCCAGGCGAAGGCGGCCGCTCGGGTTGAGACCGGTGAGCCGCAGGACCATGCGCTGGACCTGCTCCTTCGAGGCGTGGCCGCCGCCGGTCAGGCGCTGCTTTACCGTCGTGGCCGTGAGCGGCAAGACCGGCACTCCCGCCTCGGCTAGCACCAGGCAGATGACGCCGCGCATGTGCGCCATCAGGAGCGCGCTGCGTGGGTGGCGCGGGGCGGTGAAGACCTCCTCCAGCGCGACAAGCTGCGGTGCGTGCTGCTCGAGAACCACTCTGAGCTGCCGAGCGCCGGCGGCGAGCCGCTCGGGCAGATCGTCCGCGGTCGGCGGCGCAATGACGCCGTGCCCGAGGACCGCAGCGCCGCGCGAGGCTGGCTCGACGACAGCCCAGCCCGTGCGCACCAGACCTGGATCAATCCCGAGGACGCGCATGTCCGAACATCCGTGCTACCCCGCCGATTATAGGTCGGCCTCCGTGCGGGTAAAGACGCTATATGCCCCGAAGTTGGCGACGCGACGGAACCGACTGAACAGCCAGTCCTCGAGGACGGCGTTCTCGCGCGGCGGGCCCCAGTTGGCGCGCCAGTAGTCGCTCACCGCCAGCACGCGCACGTCCGCGTCTTCGAGCGCGTCGATGGTCGCCTGGATCTGCGTCGGGGTGGCTGCGCCTGGGTTGAAATGGTCGAAGCGTGTCGCATTCGGTCGCTGGCTGAGGACGTAGAGCAGCGGCGAGGTCGGGTACACAAAGATCGGCTCGCCAGGCTGCGTACGATGCTGGATCTCCGCCACCGTGTTGAGGACGTCGGACCACGTCTGAGCCTGCGTTCGCAATCCATTGGCGTACGGGAGGCCGATCACGCTGGTCGTGCCGCGGCGGATGGCATCGATCCGCGACCGGAACGATGGCTCGCACAGCAGCATCGTCACGGCCACCGCCGCCAGCGCCAGTTCGGTGCGTATCCGCGACAGGAATGCCGCGCCAACCACCAGTAGCACTGGCGTCGACCAGACCAGGTGCAGCGTATCGGCGCGGGGGTACTGCGTTCCCAGCAGGCACGTCCCCGCCACGAGGTACCAGCGCACGCGTGGCTCGTGGAGGCTGACCAGCCCGGCCACGACGCAGGCTGCCGGGATCGCGATGGTCTGTTCAGGACCAGCGAACAGCGCGGCCGCATTGATCGCGCCCACGAACGGTCCGAGCAGGTCGAGGCGCCCGCCGATCGCCGCGAGCAGCGGCACCAGCCACACGACGGTGACCAACGCGAAGCCGAGCAGCGGCAGCAGCGCTCGCCGGCGCAGGTGCAAGACCAGCGCGAGCAAGATGAGCGCGCCGGCGTTCTGCTTGAACGCGTACGCGGCGCCGGCCGCCAGGCCACTGCCGAGCAGCCAGCGAGGGGTGGTCGAATGCGCCACGCACCAGGTGGCCAGCAGCGCGAGCGTCGTACTCGGCCAGCCGGGATGCGGCTCCCAGAGGTCTGGTGCGGGATCGAATCCGAGCAGGATCACCGCGCCTGGCAGCCCTGCCCAGATCGGCTGCTTCACGACGGGACGCGCCAGGAGATACAGCAACACCGCCACAGCGACCCGACAGATCAGGCTCAGCGCACGCGGCGCGAGCAGGTAGGGTCCGCCCAGCGCACCGAAGATCGCCGCGTGCAAGTACTGCAATCCCGGCGTGTACAGGGATTCGAAATCGCGATACGGAACCTGGCCATGGAGGATGCGCAGCGCCTGTTGGACGAAGTAGCCCTCGTCCAGGTCGTCGATGCCCACGGGCAGCAGCGCCAGCTCTGTAAGCAGGCACGCTGCCAGCACGCCTATCGCCAGGCGAGACTGGCTTAGCGCGAGCCGCGTGTGGGGTACGGCCAGCGCAAGGTGCCGTAGACTGTGCGGCCGGGGTCGATAACAGCTCACGATGGTGGTCGATGCTGTGAGGCGCGCTGGACGATAATCACGCCCAGGAGGGTTGGCTGTATGCGCCGCGTCAATATCCAGGCTGCGTTTTTAGGCGAGGGTGGCGGTAGCGATACTGGCGATGAGGAAGGCCTGGCGTTGGCCGTGCGCGGCGGCGAGGTCGTGCTGGTGCTGCCGGCGGGCACATCCGAGAAGCGGGCAGTCGAGGCCGCCTCGACGCTACGCGGCTCGCTGCGGCTCGAGACCGGGCGCGTCCTGACTTTCGAGATCCACGACGGAGCCGTCGGCGCCTTCTTCGAGGATGAGCCGGGCGAGCTGTTCGACGAGCGCGAGCGTACGCCCGCCGATGGCCTGTCGAGTGTGAGCACCAAGCCGGCGCACAAGCCGAGCTTCGGCGGCGCCGAGGCCTTGCATGGCGCCTCGGCGACTGCGCGCGACGTGATGATCACCAGTGTGGTCTCGATGTCGCCAAGCGAGAGCATCGACGAGGCCGCGCGGCTGCTCACGTTCCACGACATCAGCGGTCTGCCGGTGTGCGAGGGCGGGCGCGTGGTCGGGGTGTTGAGCGAGGCGGATCTGATCGGCAAGAGCGGCGAGACGGTCGGCGCGGTCATGACCTCGCCGGCGGTGACGGTCAGCGAGTCGACCAGCCTCGAGCATGTGGCCGAGCAGCTGACACAACAGCGCATTCGGCGGCTGCCGGTGGTCGATGACCGGGGTCGGCTGGTAGGCATTGTCAGCCGCCGCGACGTCCTGAAGTGGGCGGCGAGCCGAGTCCCGGTCGAGGGCGCTACTCCTCGCTCCTGAGCGCTGTGCAGCAGCGCAGACCAATCCTCGCTCTGGAGCGCTCCAGATAGAGGGCCAGACTAGTCATCGCGCCGAAGGGCTTCAGAGAGCCCGTCGGGGTCGCCGTCGCGAATCATCTCGACCATCCGCGAGCCGAAATAGTCCCAGCGGAACAGGGCCCAGCAGGCGCCGCAGCGCAGGTCGAGGATGCGGCCAGGCTGCTCGGGCCGCCAGGTTGACGGGGTACCGCCATCAACGGCTGCCCGGGTGCTGTACAGCTGCTCCGGGGATGGCTCGTCGCGTCCACAGCTCGGACATGCTCGCGGATAGACCATCGCTGCCGGGCAGGGTAGCCCGCTGGGCAGCGTGTTTCAATCGACCGCCTGTGTTGGGCATGAACTCCTGGAAGAAGCGCGCATAGGTGTCGCAGCTGCCGTCGCGCTTCGTGCGCCGCAAACCGCAGGATCCTTTCACCCGAGTCGACGAGGCGCTCGCCTTCGACGATTCCTGGCGACCTCCCGACTGGTTCAGCCACGTCGCCATCGTCCTCGTCGAGCCCACCGATGTGGTCAACATCGGCGGCGTGATCCGCGCCATGGGCAATACCGGCTTCGTCCAGCTGCGGCTGGTCAAGCCCGTCGAGTTCACCGAGTGGCAGATCATCGGCGTTGCCCACTACACGCAGCACATCCTGGCCGCCGCCGAGTACTTCGAGACATTGGCGCAAGCCGTTGCGGATCGGCAGCTTGTGATCGGCCTCACCGGCAAACACCACCGCGTGAAGCGCAACCAGCTGCCACTCGACGAAGCAGTCGCGCGGGTAGTCGAGGCCGGGCTGAGCCAGCAGCGAGTGGCGATCGTCTTCGGACGTGAGGACTGGGGGCTGAGCAACGAGATGCTCGACGCCTGCCACGCCGTCGCGACGATCCCGACCAACCCTGGTTACCCATCGCTCAACCTGGCTCAGGCGGCGCTGCTGGTGCTGTACCAGGTCTTTCGACGTGCCGGCGGCGGCGAGCAGGTCTACCGCAAGCCGCGGAAGAGCGCTCCTGAAGCCAGTGCGGCGTTGCTCGAGGACCTGTTCGCCGACCTGCAGCGGGCCCTGGAAGCGATCGAGTTCTTGAAGCAGCGCCCGCAAGCCAGCGTCATGCGTTCGCTGCGTGTGGCGCTGTTTCGAGCGCGGCTGGACGTTCGCGAAGCGTCGCTGCTGCGCGCGATAGCGCTCGAAGTGCGCCACTTTCTGCGCCGCCGCGGCGTCATTTCTGAGGTCGGCGAGATCGGCGCCGGCCGGCCGGTAGATTTGACACCCCCTGCCGAGGCCGGCATCCTGAACCGCGGCTCGCACGAAGCCCTGCGTCCTACCCGCGGGTCGCAGCCTGATCCCTCGCACGCCGACCCTTAGAGCGCGTGCCGATCCGGGAGGACGTTTTTGAGAGCTTCGGGTCTACTGGCGGCCGCCTTTGCGACTGCGAGCCTGGTTTCACCGGTCGCAGCTGCCGAGGACGGCCCCGAGGAAGTGGAGTCGGTCTACGTGTTCATGGCCACGGTCACGGGGTACGCGAACGGCTCCGACGGTGGTGCCGTGGGCACCATGACCGCGACCGGCACGCAAACGCACTGGGGCACAGTCGCCGCCGACTGGAGCCTGTTCCCACCTGGGACAAGGCTGCGGATCGAGGGTTTCGAGGACGTGATCTTCGTGGTCGAAGACCGCGGCTCGGGCGTCCATGGTCAACTGATCGACGTGTGGTTTCCCGAGTACGAGACCGCACGCTCGTTCGGTATGCAGAAGCGGCTAGTCTCGATCCTTCCTCCGTAACTACGAGGTCCGCTCGTCGGGGCTGAGCAGGACGCGGCGTAGCTCCACGACCAGGTCGAAGTTTTCCCGAGAGAGACTTGCCGCCTTCATGCCGGCATAGATGCTGAGCCAGTCAGCCAACACGTCCGCGAGCCGTCGCCGCGAGTCATCGTCGACATGCAGCACGTTGTGGTCGCTTGTTTGTTCGCTCTCCATTTGGAGCATGGCAGCCTCCTGCTCCGAGCTCCTGGGCCCGTCGGCCGCGGACCCGTCGCCGCGGCCGGCCGATCAGCTTACTCCCGCGCTGGGGTAGACGAAAGGCCGGATTTTGGCCGCTTGCCGGGCTCGTCGTCCCGCGTTGCAGGTGCGCGTTACGGTCGAGATCGCGCGCAGGAGTATGGCCCGGCGAGTGGTTCCGCGACACCTAATTGTGCGCGCTCTGTCGGGTCAATGTGGCCGATGGTTTACCCGCCGCGCATGCGTCATGCGCGAGGCTTTGCCGAGC
>WNGF01000298.1_pt1 | contig 125855 bp, 123 predicted proteins | sample 5400641 | NCBI WGS metagenome assembly WNGF01 (sample SAMN13153371, study PRJNA577476) | soil metagenome | isolation source: 80 cm soil or saprolite under grassland replicate 2 | place: USA:California | collected 2016-06-15 | reverse complement strand
TTCCGCGGTCGCCTGGCCACCCTGGGGTTCGTGCAGAGCATGAACCGGCCCGGCGAGATCGCGGACAACGCGCACATGGAGTCGTTCTTCCACTCGATGAAGACCGATGTCGTCCACGGCGTCACCTTCGTGAGCGAGGATGACCTTGGGCGAGTCCTCCGTAGCTACCTTCCGTACTACAACGCGGTGCGCCTGCACTCAGGGCTTGGTTACCGCTCCCCGATTGACTATGAAGCCCGACACGCGTAGAAGTCCGATGGTGAACCGGTGTCTACGAAACCGAGGGAAGATCCAGGCCGCCTTCGGCCTCCGCAGCTTGTCCCCCTCACCCTGCCCTCTCCCCCGGCGGGGGAGAGGGATGTCCAGGGTCGATCACGATCTGACGGGGCTCGTCGCCCAGTCCCGTGATGGTCACGGTGATGGTCGTGGGCGGCAGCAAGGGCAGGAGCTTGTCCGCCCACTCGATCACGGTGACGCCGTCGCCGTGGAGCATCTCCTCGAGCCCCAGGTCCACGAGCTCGGTGAGGCTCTCGGTGCGGTAGGCGTCCACGTGATAGAGGGGCAGCCGGCCGCGGTACTGGTTGACGAGCACGAAGCTGGGGCTCGTCACGTCGGCCTCGACGCCCAGGCCGCGGGCCAGTCCCTGAAGGAAGCATGTCTTGCCCACGCCGAGCTCGCCGATGCAGGCCACGATATCGCCGGCGCGGAGCCGCGCCCCGAGGCGCTCACCGACGGACTGAGTCTCTTCCGGGCTGAGCGAGAGCACGGTCTCGCTCGCCCTCATGAGCGGCGCCTGGAGCGCGCGGGCCGCAGCGTGGCCGGAATGGCCTCGATGATGTCACCGGCGATCATCGCCTCCTCGCCCTGCTCGGCGCCGGCCAAATCGCCCGCGAGGCCGTGGAGATAGCAGCCCGCCTGCACTGCCGCCTCGCCTTCGAAGCCGCGCGCGAGGAAAGCGCCGATCATCCCCGTGAGCACATCGCCCGAGCCGCCCTTGGCCATGCCGGGATTGCCCGTGGGATTGACGAAGAGCCGCCCGTCGGGCCCGCCGATCACCGTGCCTACGCCCTTGAGAGCCAGGAAGACATGATGGCCCAGGCAGAAGGAGCGCACGCTCTCGAAGCGGTCGTTCTGGATCTGGCTCACGCTGACGCCGAGCATGCGCGCCATCTCGCCCGGATGTGGGGTGAGCACGCGCGGCGCGGCCACGCGGCCCAGCAGATCGAGGTGGCCGGCCAGCGCGGTGAGGGCGTCGGCGTCCACCACCATGGGCAGCGGGACTTCGGCGATGAGCGCGCGGGTGAGGTCCTGGGTCTCGGCGTCGAGGCCGAGGCCCGGGCCGAGCGCCACGGCGTCCATCCGGCCGGCGAGCTCGAGGATGCGCTCGCGCGCCTTGAGCGAGAGGCTCTGGCCATGGGTCTCGGGACAGGGCTCGGTCATGTACTCCATGCCGAGCGAGGCCACCACGGGCTGCTGCGAGGCGGCCGTCGCGATGGTGACCAGCCCGGCGCCGCTCCGGAGGGCGGCACGCCCCGCGAGAGCGGCGGCTCCGGTCTTTCCCGCCGAGCCGGCCACGACGAGCAGATGGCCGTAGGCGCCCTTGTGCGCGTCCACCGCGCGCTTGGGAAAGTGATGGCGGATATCGCGGTCTTCGAGGACGAACGCGCCAGCCGCGCGCGCGACTTCCGCAGCAGGTATGCCGATGTCGACGACACGTACCCGCCCCGCGTAGCCAGCGCCGGGGAAGAGAAGGAGGCTGCGTTTCCAGCCGGCGAAGGTAGGCGTCAGCGCGGCACGCACCGTCGGGCCCAGGAGCTCGCCGTGATCCGAGCCCAGCCCCGAAGGCAGGTCCAGCGAGACCACGGGGCGGCCCGCCCGATTGATCAGCTCGATGGCCCGGCCGATCAGGTCGCGCGCGGGCCCCGCGAGCCCGGTGCCGAGGAGGGCATCGACGATGAGCTCGGACTCGGCCAGCGCGTCTTTGAGCACGGGCAGGTTGAGCTCGGCCAGCACCTCGTCGATCTTGCCCCGCCAGCGGCCGAGCGCCCAGGCGGCGTCGCCCGTAAGATCGCTCCGGCGGGCCAGGAGCAGCGCCCGCACGCGCGCGCCGCGCGCCTTGAGGTGGCGGGCCGCGACGAAGCCGTCGCCGCCATTGTTACCTTTGCCGCAGACGACGGCGATCCTCTTGCCGCGAAGGGGCGCGAACTCCTCGGCGATCAGCCGCGCGGCGCCGGCGCCCGCGTTCTCCATGAGCCGCGAGCCGGGGATGCCGAGCTCCTTGATCGCGCGCGCATCGAGCCCGCGCATCTCGGCCGCGGAGAACACCGGCAGCATGGGCTAAGGCCCGGCGGGGATAAGGAGCGTGGCGGACTGGGCGAGGAAATCGGCGAGGATCTGGGTGTAGGCCTCGCGGTACGTCGTGCGCGCCGCCTTGGGCAGCTCGATGTGGATCGCGCGGCTCGACGTGGCCAGGACGCCTGATTGCTTGGCCGCCGAGGCCGTGTACCAGATCGGATCGTGCGACTCCACCCAGACTTCGAAGCGGGGCGTCCCGTCCTGCCCGCCCAAGCGCACGTCCCGGATCAGCTCGAGGAGCGTCTTGAGCCGCCACGCCTCGTCCTTGCTGAGCCCCACCGTCGCGATCTCGACGCGGCCGGCGCTCTCCTTGCGGCCATTGCCGTGCACTTCGACATAGAAGTGCAGCGGCCCCTGAGCGGCTTCTTCGACGCGCCGGCGGTAGTCCAGGTAGACGCGCCGTGCGGCCTCCGTCTCGCCTTCGAGCCGCGCCGCGGTGCCGGGCACGCTCTCCGTCGGACGATTGACATTGTAGCGGCGTCCCTCGGCGTCGAGATGCGAGAAACCGATGGCGACCACGAGGCTGAAGCCGGTGAGGCGCGCCAGGTCCCGCCCGATCAGGTCGGTGGCGCTGTCCGAGGTCCCGTGCGGGGCGCCGATGACGAAACCGGGCCGGCCGCGCTGGATCTCGATGCGGCCGCCCGGCGCGACTGCCGATGCCGGCGTCGGGACGGGCTCGGCCGTGCGCTCCTTGCCGAACAGCCCGGCGCATCCCTGGACGAGCATGGCCAGGCTCAGCACCAGACTACCCGCGCCTCTGCGATTCATCCGCGGCATCTCCGACGAGCATCGCCTGGGCCATGGCGTAGTCGCCATCATGCGTGAGCGAGAGCAGCACGCGTCCCGCTCCCATGGCCTGGGCTAGGGCGCGGCACCGGCCGGAGAGGACCATCACCGGCGCCTGCCCCCGCTCGCGCCGTACCTCGAGCTCCTGCCACTTGATCCCCATCCGGAGCCCCGTGCCCAGCGCCTTGAGCGTGGCCTCCTTGGCCGCGAAGCGCGCGGCAAGATGGGGAATGGGATCGCGGCGCCGCCGGCAGTAGGCGATCTCGTCTTCGGTGAACACGCGGCGGAGGAAGCGCTCGTCCCAGCGCTCCACCGCCCGCCGGAGCCGCGGGATCTGGGCCAAGTCCACGCCGATGCCCTTGATCTGGCTCATGCGCCGATGGCGCTCTCGATGATGCCCGCCAGCTCGCGGGCCATGGTCTCGATGCGCCCCTGGTCTTCGCCTTCGATCATGACGCGCGCCAGCGGCTCGGTGCCCGAGTAGCGCAGGAGGATGCGCCCAGTGCCGTTCATCTCGGCCTCGAACCCGCCGCGGCGCGCCTCGAGTCCCGCGATGCCGCCGAGCGGAGGCTTTGCCTTGACCTTCACGTTGATGAGCACCTGGGGCAGCTTGGTCAGACAGGCGGAGAGCGCCGAGAGCGACTGACCCGTCTCGCGCATGACGGAGAGGAGCTGGAGCGCCGAAATGATCCCGTCGCCGGTGGTCGTATGGTCGAGGAAGAGGAGGTGACCCGACTGCTCGCCTCCCAGATTGGCGCCCAGCTTCAGCATCTCCTCGAGCACGTATCGGTCGCCCACCTGAGTGGTCACCGTCCGGACGCCCGCGGCCTTGAGCGCCCGCTCGAGTCCGAAGTTGGCCATGACCGTGGTCACCACGCATCCGACCTTGAGCCGGCCACTGCCGGCCAGGTGCCGGCCGCAGATCGCGAGCGCATAATCACCGTCGCGCACGATCCCGTGCTCGTCCACGGAGATCAGCCGGTCGCCGTCGCCGTCGAAGGCGAAGCCCAAGTCCGCGGCCGCCGCGACGACCTTCTTCTGCAGGCGCTCCGGATAGAGCGCGCCGGATTTCTTGTTGATATTGAGCCCGTCGGGCCGCGCGCCCAGCACCCGGACCTTGGCACCCAGGCTGCGGAACACGCGCGGCGCCACTCGATAGGTGGCGCCGTGCGCGCAGTCAAGGACGATGCTGAGCCCCGAGAGGTCGAAGGGACATGTCCCGCGCGCGTGAGCGACGTACTCCGATTCGGCCGCCGCGTAGGGGACGAGGCGCCCGACCTGGTGACCGGTCGGCCGGGGCGCCGCGTCCGCACCCGCCAGGCGCGACTCGATCTCGTCTTCCCAGGCGTCGGGGAACTTGGAGCCTTCGGCCGAGAAAATCTTGATGCCATTGTCTTCGAACGGGTTGTGCGAGGCCGAGAGCACCACGCCGCCCTGGGCCTCGAGCTTGCGCGTGAGATAGGCGATGCCCGGCGTAGGCAGCACACCGACGGCATACACGTCGGCGCCAGCCGAGAGCGCCCCTGAGGTCAGCGCGGCCTCGAGCATGGGGCCGCTCAGCCGCGTGTCGCGTCCCACCGCGAGCCGAACCTTGGCGACGCCGTGGTGCTCGAGCAGGGTGGCCACGAGCTGGCGGCCCAAGCGGAACGCCAGGTCCGTGGTGAGTGGCTCGGCATTCGCTTTGCCGCGAATGCCGTCAGTGCCGAACAGCCGTGGGGTCATGTGCGCGGCGCGGCCAAGGTGAGCCGGATGCGCGACGGAGTGACCCGGAGCACGGTGATGCCCACGGGAACCTGAACGTGCTCGGGCTGGATCCCGATCTGCACCTCGCCCGCGCGGGCGCCGGCCAGGCTCAACCGCGCCTTCACCTGATCGGGTCCGAGGCGCAACAACGCGAGGCGGAGTCCGTGGAGCTGCACGTCGATGCTTCCGGGCTTGTCACCCACGACTTCGAGGCCGGTCGGGAGGCCATCGAGCTCGAGGGGAGCCGAGACGATCAGGTCGGCCTTTTCCGACGTCGCCACGAAGAACCAGAGGACGGTCGAGAAGGCCAAGGCCAGGAGCTTGAGCTCCCAGTGGCGGGTGAGAATGTTCATTTCCTCAGCCACCCCCGCGCCGGCACCCACCAGGCCATACGCCGCTGGGCCGGCGCTGCGTCGAGCGAGAAGAGCTCGCCGATCCTGCGCCGGAGCGACTCGCGGTCGAGCGGGGATTCCATCCGCCCCTCCACCGCCAGCGAGATTCGGCCGGTCTCCTCGGAGACCACCACTACCACGGCGTCGGTTTCCTCGGCCAGTCCCAGCGCGGCGCGATGCCGGGTCCCCATGGCGCGGCCGAGGTCCGTGTTGCGGGAGAGCGGCAGGAAGCAGCCGGCGGCCGCCACGCGGTCGCCGCGGATGAAGGCCGCGCCGTCGTGCAGGGGCGAGTACGGCAGGAAGAGGCTCACGAGCAGGTCCGCGGAAACCTGGGCGTCCAGCGGCACGCCCAGCTCGGCATAGTGGCCGAGCTCGGCGCTGCGCTCGAGGACCACCAGGGCGCCGATCCGCTTGCTGGCGAGCGCGTCGGCGGCCTTGACCACCTCATCCATGAGATGGCCCCGCTCTTCCCGAGCGGCCGTGGTCATGCCCTGGAACAGGCGGCTCTGACCGAGCTGGGATAGCGCCCGGCGGAGCTCTGGCTGGAAGAGCACGATGAGCGCCAGCACCCAGAACGACCAGAAGTTGTCGAGCAGCCAGCTCGTGCTGAAGAGCTCGAAGTAGCGGGCGAGGAACGAGGCCGCCACGAGCCCGATGAGCCCCAGCACCATCTGGAGGACGCGGGTCTCCTTGAAGAGCACGAACACGCGGTAGAGCACGAACGCGACGACGAGGATGTCGATCGCATCCCTCAACCTGAAGCTCTGGAGGATGCTCCACATGGCCTAGCGCTCTTCACCCGCTCGACGAATCGCCTGCGCGACCTTGACCGCCTGCACCGTTTCCGGGACGTCATGGCAGCGAATCAGGTGCGCGCCGCCCAGCACCGCCGCCGCCGTCGCCGCGAGCGAGCCCGGCAGCCGGTCCGCGGGATCGGCCTGGCCGCTGAGCGCGCCGATGAAGGATTTCCGTGACACCCCAACGCAGATCGGCCGCCCGAGGGTGCGGAGACGCGGCAGTGCGGCCAGCACCCGGCAGTCCCATTCGTGCCACGGCATGACCTGGCCGCGGAAGAAGCCGATGCCAGGATCCACGACGATGCGCTCGGCCGGAATCCCGGCGCGCCCGGCGATGCCGAGACTCTCGTCGAGAAGCGCCGCGGCGAGCACGATGGGCGATCCGGATCGGCCGCCCCCACGCTCGGAGGCCATGACGACCAGGCCGGCTCCGCGCTCGGCGACGAGCGCCCCTAGCTCGGAATCTCCCGTGAGGCCGGTGACGTCGTTGATGACGCGCGCGCCAGCGTCCAGGGCGGCGCGGGCGGGGATGCTGCGGCTGGTATCGGCCGACACCGGCAAGCCGAGCTTGCTCACGAGTAGATCCACGGCCGAGCCGAGGCGGTCGGCTTCTTCCGAGGCCGAGATCGCGGCACTGAGATACGGGGCCGTGGACATGGCGCCGACGTCGAGGAGCGCGGCGCCGGCGGCCGCCATGGCGTTAGCGGCCGCGAGCAGCCGGTCACGGCCGAGGGCGACCGAGCCCGCGTAGAAGGATTCGGGGCTGACATTGAGCGCCCCCAGGACGGCCACGTCGAGGCCGTCGCCGAGGGCCACTCCTGCGAGATCGGCTCGGATCATGCGCGCAGTCTCCCCGACAAAAAGTACCACCGGCGTCGACGCCGGTGGCGCGAGATACGCCCGGTGAAACCGATTCAGGCCGGGGCCGGCGCTTCCTGCAGAGGCGGAACGCGGAGGATCCGGGCGATCTCTTCACCATCGAGCGATTCGCGCTCGAGCAGCGCCTGGGCCAAGGCATGGAGCTTGGCCAGGTTGGCCTCGATCATCTGCCGGGCGCGCGCGGCGGCCTCGGTGACGATCCGCTTGATCTCGGAATCGATCAGGATAGCCGTATCCTCGCTGTAGTCCTTGGCGCGCGACATTTCACGCCCGAGGAAGATGTGCTCCTCGACCTTGCCAAAGGTGAGCGGCCCCATCTTGTCGGACATGCCCCACTCACACACCATCTTGCGGGCCATCTCGGTGGCCTTTTCCAGATCGTCGCCCGCGCCGGTGGTCTGCTGCTGGAAGACGAGCTCTTCGGCCGCCCGACCGCCCAGCAGGATGGTGATGCGATTGATGAGGTACTCCTTGGAGTAATTGTACTTGTCGTCGGTCGGCAGCTGCTGGGTCAGGCCCAGGGCGCGGCCGCGCGGGATGATCGTGACCTTGTGGAGCGGATCGGCGCCCGGCAGAAGGTCGGCCACCAGCGCGTGGCCGGCCTCGTGGTAGGCGATGGTCCGCTTCTCGGCGTCCGAGATGATCATGGACCGGCGCTCGACGCCCATCAGGACTTTGTCCTTGGCGTTCTCGAAGTCGATCATCTCGACGGCCTTCTTGTCCTGGCGCGCCGCCAGCAGCGCCGCCTCGTTCACGAGATTCGCCAGATCGGCGCCGGAGAATCCCGGCGTCCCGCGCGCCAGCACCTTAAGGTCCACCTTCGACGCCAGCGGAATGCGCCGGGAGTGGACCTTGAGGATCTCCTCACGTCCCTTGACGTCGGGCCGCGCCACGACGACCTGCCGATCGAAGCGCCCGGGACGAAGCAGGGCCGGATCCAGCACATCGGGGCGGTTCGTCGCCGCGATGAGAATGACGCCCTCGTTGGTCTCGAAGCCGTCCATCTCGACCAGGAGCTGGTTGAGCGTCTGCTCGCGCTCATCGTGACCGCCGCCGAGGCCCGCGCCGCGATGGCGCCCGACGGCGTCGATCTCGTCCATGAAGATGATGCAGGGCGCGTGCTTCTTGCCCTGCTCGAAGAGATCGCGGACGCGGGAAGCGCCGACACCCACGAACATCTCGACGAAATCCGAGCCCGAGATCGAGAAGAAGGGCACATTGGCCTCGCCCGCGATGGCCTTGGCCAGCAGCGTTTTGCCCGTTCCCGGTGGGCCCACGAGCAGAACGCCCTTGGGGATCTTCCCGCCGAGCTTCTGGAACTTGGGCGGGTCCTTGAGGAATTCGATGATCTCGCGCAGCTCCTCCTTGGCCTCCTCCACGCCCGCCACGTCCTGGAAGGTGACCTTGTTCTGCTTCTCGGAGATCAGGCGGGCGCGCGCCTTGCCGAACGACAGCGCCTTGGCGCCGCCGCCCTGCATCTGGCGCATGAAGAAGATCCAGACGCCGATGAAGAGGAGCATCGGCACCCAGTTGGCGATGATCATGTACCAGGGGCTGCCGTCGTCCGGCTTCGCTTCGATCTTCACGCCCCGGTCCTTGAGCAACCTGACCAGCTCGGGGTAATCGGCGGTGTAGGTCCGGAAGCTCGAGCTGTCGGCGAGGTGGCCGGTCACGGCCTTGCCGCGGATCGTGACATCGCGCACTTCACCCGCCTCGACCTTTTTGATGAAGTCAGAGAAGACGATTTCGCCCCGGGTCTGCTGCTGGGTGGAGAACAGCTGAAAGAGCAGGATGACGATCAGGCCGATCACCATCCAGAGGGCAAGGTTCTTATAAAACGGATTCATTGCGGAAAATTATACCACACCCCCCTAGGGCCGCTATCGGGCCTCCCCGGCCGCTCTCTGCTTCTGAAGTCCGCTCCGGGACGGCGAAATCACGCTCTAGAGCCTACCTGAGCCGGCCCCGGCTGGGGGGATGGCTTAGTGCTCCCTAGAGGGGCGCCGGTCGGGTCGAAGAAACGTTACTTCTTCCACCACCCTGCCGGCATTCGGCGCATGAAGAAGATCCACACGCCGATGAAGATCAGCATGGGCACCCACTGGAGCACGATCGTGTACCAGGGGTTACTGTCCGCCGACGGTCTAACCCAGATCTTGACCCCATGCTCCCGGAGAGTCTTGACGAGGTCAGGATAGGTGAGCCCATAGGTCACGACTCTGGTCTCGTCCTTCAGACGGGCCGTGATCGATTCGCCACGGAATATTACTTCGCGGACCTCGCCTGCCTCGACCTTGGCCAGGAAATCGGAGAAGGCGATCTCGGCGCGGTTCGGCTGCTGGGTGGAGAAGAGTTGAAAGAGCAGGATGACGATCAGGCCGATCACCATCCAGAGGGCAAGGTTCCGGTAGAAAGGACTCATAACCGGTGTGATGCTAGCACGGCTCCAGCCTCTTCAGGAGTCCGCGGTCCGCTCCAGAACGAGGATATCGGCCAGGTTGCGGTAGAGGCCGTCGTGGTCGAGCCCGTAGCCCACGACGAAGTCGCTGGGGATGACGAAGCCCACGTAGTCCACGGGCAATTCGACCTCCCGCCGGGCCACCTTGTCGAGCAGAACGCACAGCGCCAGGCTTCTCGGGTGGCGGGTGGCCAGGTTGCGGCGGAGATAGTGGATGGTGCGGCCGGTGTCGATGATGTCTTCGACGATGATCACGTCCCGTCCCTCGATGGACACCGACAGATCGGAGGTCAGCCGGACGACCCCGGACGTCCGGGCGCGGGAGCCATAGGAGGAGACCCCCATGAATTCGAAGCCCACGCTGAGCGGGATGGCGCGGATGAGATCGGCGGTGAAGACCACGGCCCCCTTGAGCACGGCGACCAGGAGGGGGCTGCGGCCCGCGTAGTCGCGGCCGATGGCCTGGCCCAGCTCGCCCACGCGCGCGGCGATCTCGTCGCGGGTGATGAGGGTGCGGCCTAGCTGGTGGGCCACTGGGTTCTCTTGGGGACCCCCGGGTCGCCCTCGAGGCGGCTCCGCTAGCGGGTGGTCACGAAGGCGGCCGGAGAACGCTCGGCCTTGACGCGGTCGGCGGCACTGGCGGCGTCCTCTCGGTTCTTGAAGCTGCCCACCCGGACCCGGAACTGCGTCTGTCCCTCTCCGCCCTTCTCCGCCACATAGGCGTCGAAGCCCGCCGCCATGAGCTGAGCCTGAAGCCGCTCGGCCTGAGCCCGTGACTTGAACGCCGCGATTTGAATGGTCCACTGGCCGGCCGTCGTCTCCGGGGCTGGCTTGGCCGGGGTGCGGTCGGGCACGGTGGCCGGCGGAGGCGGAACGGGCGAGGCAGGGCGCTCGGCTATTGCCGGCGCTTCATCCAAAGGCGGCGCGGGCACGGGCGCCGACACCGGCGCGGCCTGGGGCTTGGGCTGCGCTTCGGGGCGATGGGCCGGTGCGCTGCTCCCGCCAGGTGCCACGCTCTTGAGTGGAGCCGTGAGCGTCTGGTAGAAGGTCAGCTTCTCGCCAAGCTCGGGCGGCCGCTCGATGCCCGCGTCGGCAAGACCGCTGCGCCGCGCGGCCGCCGCCGACTTCTTGGCCGACTCCGCCGTGCCGCCAGGCGGCAGTGGCCGCGCCCATTGGCGGCCGACCAGGAGACCGAGGGTAAAGGTCAGCCCGAGAATGACGAGGGCGGCGATGCCGAGGGCTATCCACTGCCCCTTCCCGGGCCCGCTGCTGCGCCGGCTGCGCGCGTTCACCGTCGCCATTTAGTCGGGCTCTCGGGCCATGCGATCCGGCACGGAGACCCCGAGGAGACCCAGGCCATTGCGCACGACCTGGCCCACGGCGGCGCAGAGGCCCAGGCGAGCGAGCGTCAGCGGCCGGTCATCCGTGATGATTCGGTGGGCTTTGTAGTAGGGATGGAAGATTCCGGCAAGCTCATAGAGGTAGTAGGCGACCCGATGAGGCTCCCGCGCGCGCGCGGAACTGGCCAGCAAGTTCGGGTACTGGAGCAGTCGCTTGATCAGCCGCTGCTCCTCGGGCAGCGCCAGCGGCGAGAAATCCACCTGCTCCCATGGCGGTCGGGTCACGCTCTGCTCGGCGGCGGTCCTGAACAGGCTCGCCACGCGGGCATGGCAGTACTGGACGTAGAACACTGGGTTGTCGGCAGAGTGGCGCGTGGCCACCGCCAGGTCGAAGTCCAGCGGCGTGTCCTGGCGCTTGGTGAGAAAGGTGAAGCGGGCGGCGTCGCGGCCGACCTCCTCCAGTAGCTCCTCCATCAGCACGAACTCCCCGCGCCGCTTGGACATGCGCACGGGCTGTCCCTCGCGGAGCATGGTCACGAGCTGGACGATCATGACGTCGAAGGACTCCGGCGGATGGCCGAGCGCCTCCATCGCCGCTCGCATCCGGATGACATGCCCGCCGTGATCCGGGCCGAGAAAATCGACGACGACGTCGCCATCCTGATACTTGCGGAAGTGGTGGAAGCCGATGTCCACGGCGAAGTAGGTCAGCTCGCCGTCGGATTTCCTCAGCACACGGTCTTTGTCGTCGCCAAAGGCCGTCGAGTGGAACCACAACGCTCCGTTCTCTTCGAACGTGTGACCGCCGTTGGCCAGCACCTCGATGGCCCGCTCGGGTAGCCCGGCCGCGCGCACGTCGGCCTGCTCATGCACCCAGCTGTCGAACCTGGTGCCGTAATCGGCGAGCACCCGCCGCTGCTCGGCTACGAAGAGCTCGACGGCATAGTGTCCGAGCCGGTCGAGTCGCTCCGATTCCGGCAGGGCGAGGAGCGTCTCCACGCCCGCCCGATCCTTGGCGAGATAGTCGCGCGCGACGTCGATCAGGTATTCGCCCTTGTAGCTCTCCTCCGGCATCTCGACCCGCTCGCCGAGGGCCTGGCGGAGCCGGACCTCGACGGAGCGCGCGAGCGTCTGGAACTGATTGCCGGCGTCATTGACGTAGTACTGGCTGTGGACCGCCCCGCCCTGCGAGCGAAGGATGCGCGCCAGCGCGTCGCCGACGGCCGCCGCCCGGGCATTGACGATCACCAGCGGGCCGGTGGGATTCGCCGAGACGAATTCGAGGAGATAGCGCTGCCCCGCCTCGGTCCGACCTGAGCCGTAGCGCTCGCCCTCGCCCAGAATGCCGTGAAGCGCGTCGGCGCACCAGCGCGGGGAGAGATAGGCATTGAGGAAGCCCGGCCCCGCGATCTCGAGCCGCTCGACGGCCGCCGTCTTCGGAAAGTGGGCGACGACGGCCTCGGCGACCTTGCGCGGCGCCTGGCGCGCCTCGCGCGCGAGCGTCATGGCGGCATTCGTAGCGTAGTCGCCGTATCGCTCCTCCCGCGCCGGCTCCCAGAAGACGTCCTCCGGCGCAGGCAATCCCGCCGCGGCGAGAGCCTGCCGCAGCGCATCGGCCAGGTGGTCGGTGATGTTCAGGTGCATAGCGGTGAAAAGATGCAAATCGCCGCCCACGGCGGCGATGAATCATGATAGCCCCGGGTCCAGCGGGACCGAAGAAAATTCGAGAGTTAGAGGACGCTTGGACCGCGGTGGATCAGGGCGAGGATCATCACGGCCGCGCCCAGGCTGAGAGCCGAAGCCCAGCGGCTCAGGCGGAGCGCGCGGTCCATCGCCTCGAGGTCGGGCTGAGGGCCATCACCCAATCGATACTCGCCGGGCTTCTCGAGCGTGACGCCCAGGGCGCCCGCCATGGCCGCCATGGTCTGCCCCGCATTGGGGCTGGTGGTGAGACGGCCGTCGCGCGCGAGGATCAGCCGGGCGCCGGCGACGGACTGGTGAGCGAGCCAGGCGCCCGCCACGAGAGCCCAGGCCGCCAGCCGCGCCGGCACGAAGTTGAGCGCGTCGTCCACCTGGGCCGTGGCGCGGCCCAGGTATTCGAGCTCTCCCTCGCGGTAGCCGATCATGGCGTCGGCGGTATTGACCGCGCGGTAGGCCCAGGCGGCGGGAAGGCCGCCGACAAGAAAGAAGCAGAGCGGCGCCACCCAGCCGTCGGTGAGATTCTCCGCCAGTGACTCGACCGCCGCCGACCCAACCGCTCCGCGATCCAGCCCGCCTGTGGGCCGGCTCACCAGATGGGCGGCCAGCTGGCGGCGCGCGCCGTCCAGATCGCCGGCGACGAGATGGCCGCGCACCAGCTCAACCGCACGGGCAAGCCCGCGGGGCGAGAACGCGCACTTGAGCAGCCAGGCCTCGAGCAGCAGGGCAAGCGGTGACGGCAAGAGGCCGATGACATGCCGGAAGATGAGGGTTCCCACGACGGCCGCCGAGACCACGGCGAGCAGCAGGAAGGTGCCGTACAGCGCCAGGTCGGTGGTCGAGCCGCGCGGAGCCAGCGCGCGGCCCGCGGTGACGAGGTGGCCGATCCACGCCACCGGATGCCAGCGATTGGGCGGGTCTCCAAAGACGAGATCCAGCAGCACGGCGAGCAGCAGGATCTTCATGCCGGAGCGAGTCTAGCGCAGGTGGAAGACGACGGGCAGGCGGATCTTGAGCGGACGGCGGGGCAGATGCTCGGGCAGCGGCAGCGGAGGGAGCGCGCGGACGGTGTCGAGCGCCGCCTCGTCGAGCACAGCGTGCGACGAGGAAGAGAGCAGGCGCACCGACCGGATCTGGCCAGTGGGCTCGACGAGCACTTCGAGCTCCACGGATCCCGACAGGCCTTGGCGGCGCGCGGCGAGCGGGTAGACCAGCGCCTCCTGGATGCGCTGGCGGAAGCGGGCGAGATACGGGCCGTACTCGGCGGGAACGCTGCTCCGACCCTCGCCTGGCCCCGCGAGCGCCAGCAAGGCGCCGCCGGAGCCCGCGAGCCCACCGCCGTCGCGCAGGAGGCTCGAGGCCCCGCCGGGGCGCCCGGCGCTTTCCGGCTCGCCGCCTGTCGCCGTCTGACCAGAGGTCGTCGACGGGCCGGCCGCGGGCGCGATCGCTTCAGATGGCGCGCCTTCGCGCGAGAGCGCGAACCGGGGGGCCGCAGGCGGCGCTGGGGCCACGTTCGCCGGCTCGGACGCGGCCGGCGGCGTCAGCGCCACCGGCGCTCGAGCCGCCCGCTCGGCTGTGCGAGTGCGAGATGGATGATCCACCGGCGCTGGGTTGCGGGTCCCGGCGACCGGCGCGGCGGGCCGGCTCGTGGCGTCCTCAGAGCCGGCGGTGAGATTCACGCCTGCCAGATCCACGAAGAGCACCGATTCCGAGCCGGCTCCCGCGATCACCAGCACGGCGGCGACGGCGGCCGCGTGCAGTGCCGCCGAGGCCGAGAGCAGCAGCGCGCGCCGGCCGGCACTCACGGATTGCGCTCCACCGCCTCGCTGCCGATGCTGACGCCGAGGCCCTCGCTCATGGCGCGGCTCAGAACCGAGCCGTCAGCCCGACGAGGACATTGGTGCCGAGGGCCGGGAAGCCGCGCACCTCCGCATAGCCTTCGTTCAGGAGGTTCTGCACGCGCAGCGTGAGATCCACGCCCTGGACCCAGTTGTACTTCTCGAGCACCCGGTAGGTACCGCCGAGGTCCACGCGCGTATAGCCGCTATTGTAGACCTCGCCGAACGTCTCCCACTGCTGCGTCACGACATAGACTTGCGCGAACAGCGAGAGCCGGCGGATGGGCTCCCACGTGAGGCCGATATTCCACCGGTGCTGGGGCTCGCGCGGCAGCCAGCGCTTCGTCTGGAAGTTCTTCGTGTCGGTGTACGTGTAGTTGACTGAGGCGACCAGGTTGGACAGGATATCCGCCTCGCTGGTGAATTCGATGCCGGCCGAGCGCGCCGAGCCGACATTGACGGGGCCGCCGAACGGCGCGGTCGGGATCGGGGCGCAGCACGTGATCAGGTTCTTGAACTCATTGTGGAAGTACGTCAGCCCGACGCGGACCCTGCCCTGCCAGAGCTTCTGGTCCACGCCGGCGTCGTACGACATGCTGCGCTCGGGCTGGAGGCTCGGATTGCCGAAGTCCGGGAAGAAGAGATCGTTGAAGGTTGGCGCGCGGAAGCCCGTGCCCGCCCCGCCGCGGATGCGCGTGCCCGTCTCCTTCACCACGAAGGCCAGCGAGCCCCGCTCGGTCGTGGCGCTGCCGAAGACGCTGTCGTCCTCGTTCCGGAAGCCGCCCGTGATGAAGAGGCGGTCGAAGAATCGGAGCTGCTGCTCGAAGAAGATGGACGGCACGTGACGGGCCGTTCGGAAGACGCCCTTGTTGTCGCCCTCCTCGTGGCGGTAGCCGAGCCCGACCGTGCTGGTGCTCCACGAGCCCAGGTGGAGGGAGTTGAGCCACTCGGCCTCGCGTCGCTCCACATCGGTCTGGGAGAATGTCGGAACGTCGAAAGCGACTCCGGGATCCACCGGGTCCTGGAAGCCGGTATTGTTCTCGTAGCGCGAGAGACGGGCCGTGCTCTCCCACCACGTCACGGGGCGCGTCTTCGCCTCGAGCAGCATCACCGTGGTCTCGCTCTGCTGCTTGGCATTGGGATTGATGAGGGGAACGATGGGCTGAGGCCCCGGGAACACGCCCTTGACCGGCACGCCGGTGTCGCTCTTGTTGTAGCGGATGATGAAGGAGAGCGACGAGTCGAGCGGGAGCGAGACGCCGAGGCGGCCGTTGAGCGCGTTGACATTGGAGCCGTCGTTCTGGAACTGCCCATTGCTTTCGAGATGCGAGGCCGAGAATGAGTAGTCGAAGAGCTTGTACGTGCCGGCGAAGGTCGCGCGCGAGTGCAGCGTGTCGTAGTTGCCGGCCTCCTGCTCCACCGAGGCCTGGAACGGCCCCTTGCCCTTCTTGGTGATGATGTTCACAACGCCGCCGATGGCGTCGGCTCCATAGAGCGTGGACTGCGGCCCGCGGATGACCTCGATGCGCTCGATCAGGTCCGGCGAGAGATCCGAGAGATCCACCTGCCCCAGCGTCGGGCTCTTCACCCGCACCCCATCCACCAGCACCTGCACCTGATTCGAGTTGGCGCCGCGGATGGAAATGCTCGAGGTCTTGCCGAGCGAGCCCGAGCGGCGGATGTCCACGCCCGGGACGTTCCGTAGCGCTTCGTCCGTCGTCGAGTAGTGGTAGGCCTGGAAGTCCTGCCCATCCACCACGGTGATCGCCACCCCGAGCTGCTCCTTGGGCGTCTCCACACCCGTCGCCGTAATGACCACGGGATCGACCTTTTTCGTCTCCTGCGCCTCCGCCGCGGCTCCCGCCGCGAGCAGCAGACCCAACGCGATCCAGATGAGCGTTCGCATCATCTCTCCCTCTACCTCGAAGGGGGTCGCTCCGCGTCGCGGTCAGGTCTCCTGACTCGTGGATCGGTGCCGTTGCCCGGCCTTCCCGGGATCGCTCCCAGTGGCCCCCTTGCGGATTCGGGCTCGGCTCCCCACTCACAGTGGCGGGACCGTGCCGGACTCTGCCGCCGCGTGGCGGCATCACCGGCTTCCCTTGGACCGCGACAGTTCACTGCGCTCTTCGGCTCTTCACCTCCTCCAGATGCGCCTCATCGGTCGGGCCAGATCACCTGTACCGTGGGCCGGCGACTCACCGGATGCTTGTCCACCACGACGCGGCAGCCGAATACCGACTCGAGTGTGGGCTCGTCGAGCACGGCTTCGGCGGGCCCGACGCGAACGGCCGCGCCCTCGGCAAGCAGCAGCAGCCGATCGCAGAGCTCGGCGGCGAGGCTCAGATCGTGAGACACGAGCACGATGGTGAGCCCGCGTTCGCGGTTCAATCGACGGAGCAGCCCCGCGCACTCGGCCTGGTAGCGGAGGTCCAGATGGGCCGTGGGCTCGTCCAGCACCAGCAGCCGCGGCTGCTGGGCCACCGCGCGGGCGAGGACAGCGCGCTGCCGCTCGCCGCCGCTCAAGCGGTCGAGCTGCTCGCCGCTCAGCGGCAGAATGTCCGTCATGGCCATGGCCTCGCGCGCCACGGCGCGATCGGCCTCGCTCTCGAAAAAACGCCCCGGGCCATGCGGATACCGCCCCATCAGGACCAGCTCTTCCACCGTATGCGGGAAGCCATGGGGCACGTCCTGGGGCACCACGGCAATTCGCATCGCGACGGCGGATCGCGAGAGCCAGTCAAGAGGCTCTCCCCCCAGGAGAATTTCGCCCTGAGAGGGCGCGAGCACGCGCGAGAGGAGCCGGATCAGCGTGGTCTTGCCCGAGGCATTCGGCCCGATGACGCCGAAGATCTCCCCCTGTCCGACTGCGAACGACAGCTCACGGATCGCGAAGGCGCGGGAGGCGGGTGACTCCGGATGCGGCGGGTAGGCGAAGGCGACCCGACGGAATTCGACGAGGGCGCTCACAGACCGATCCGGGCGCTTCGCGAGCGCATGAGGTAAACGAAGAACGGCGCGCCGCAGAAGGAGGTGATGACGCCCACCGACAGCTCGGCAGGCGCCAGCAGATTGCGAGCGAGCGTGTCGGCCGCCAGAAGGAACACTCCGCCGGCCAGCAGCGCCGTTGGCACGAGGATCCGATTATCGGGCCCCAACGTCATGCGGAGGACATGGGGCACGATGAGCCCCACAAAGCCGATGGGCCCGACGAACGCCACCACGGCTGAAACCAGGAGCGCCGCGCCCACGAAGATGCGCCGCTTGACCTGCTCGGCGTCGACGCCGAGCTGGCGGGCGCCTTCCTCTCCGAGAGCCAGGAGGTTCAGCTGCCGCGAGCGGCCCACGACCAGCCAGAATCCCGCGGCGGCCACGGCGGCGAAGATGACGAGGGCGCGGGCCGGAATGGGCGCCAGGTTCCCGAGCAGCCAGTGGATCACGCCGCCCAAGCGGTCGAAGTCCACGATCGAGATCAAGACGGTAATCGCCGCGGAGAAGAAGATCCCGACGATGACGCCGGCAAGGAGCAAGGTGTGAACGGGCAGCCCGCCGGCGCGTGAGGCGATCAGATAGACGGCGACGCCCGCGAGCAGCGCGCCGGCGAATGCGAAGGCCGTGAGCCCCAACGCCTCGAAGAGGCCGGCCCGCAGGCCAAAGACCTGAGCCAGCACCACGCCGAAGGCCGCACCGCTCGACACGCCGAGCACCGATGGCTCGGCCAGCGGATTGCGGGTGAGCGCCTGAAAGCCCACCCCCGCCACGGCCAGCGCGCCGCCGGCAAGGAGCGCGGCCAGAATGCGCGGCAGCCTCAGGCTCAGCACGACCACCTCGTCCACCCCCTGCGCCGGACCTCGGCCCATGAGCACCGCGACAACCGCGCGCGGGGAGACCGCCGCGCTGCCGATGAAGAGGGCGGCCAGGGCGGCGAGCGCCACCACCAGCGCCAGACCGGCCAGCGCCCCGAGCAGTCGCGCTCGGGGCGTCACTTCCTCGCCTCCTTGGCGAAGGCTTCCGGATGGATCAGGCGCGCCAACAGCTCGAGCCCGTCCACCACGCGCGGGCCATTTCGATGGAGCAGATTGCCGTCCGCCGTGTAGAGGCGCCCGGACTTGACCGCCGGGAGGCTCGTGAAGCGCTCCCACTTCTCCCGCGAGATGGTCCCCTGCCGCGAGCCGTGGCTCGCCAACACGATCACCTGGGGGGCGCGCGCCACGGCGGCTTCGAGGCTGTAGCGTGGGTAGGCGTCCGCTCCGTCGGCAGTCACCGACTCGCCCCCCGCCAGCGCGATCAGCTCGGAGACGATGGCGCCGCGTCCTGGCACGATCAGCGGATCGGGCCAGAGCACGTAGAGCACACGGGGACGCGGCCGCGGCGCCACGCGCTCGCTGACGGCCTTGATCCGCCTCTCGAGCGAGGCGATCAGCCGCGCGGCCTCGCCTTCGCGGCCCGTGACGACGCCGACCCGCACGATGAGGTCGAGCACACCCGCGACGCTCGCCGGATCGACGAGATAGACGGGAATCCTGAGGTGCTCGAGCTGAATGAAGGTCTCCTCCCGGTTCCCCGCCCTGGCCGCGATGACGAGGTCGGGCTTGAGCGCCACGATTGTCTCGATGCTCGGCGCCAACATGCCGCCCACGCGGGGCTTGAGCCGCGCCGCGGCCGGGTAATCGCAGAAGTCGGTGACGCCGACCAAGACATCCTGAGCGCCGATGGCGAACACGGTCTCGGTCACCCCCGGAACCAGCGAGACGATCCGCTTCGGAGGCGCCGGCAGGCTCACCTGCCGTCCTGTTTGGTCATAGAGGGTGAGAGCGCCCGCCGGTGAGGGCAACAGGACGCCCAGCAAGAGGATGAGAGCCAGGGCGCGAGTGATCGTGGCGCTCATGAATTTCGATCCGAGACGCCGGCCGACTTGAAGGTGGCCATTTCGTTGAGCAGCCGCACCGCCGCCTGGGCGAGCCCGATGCAGAGCGCGGCTCCCGTGCCTTCGCCGAGGCGCATCCCCAAGTCGAGATAGGGCTCGAGGCCAAGCGCGTTCAGCACGTGACCGTGGCCGGGCTCGCTGGAGCGATGGGAGGCGAGAAGATACTGGCGCGCCTCGGGCTTGATGCGCGTGGCCGCGAGGGCGGCCGCTCCCGCGGGAAAGCCGTCCACGATCACGGGTATACCGGAGGCCGCTCCCGCCAGAATGACGCCGACGAGGCCGGCGATCTCGAAGCCCCCGAGCTTCGAGAGGACATCGATCCCATCGGTGGGATCCGGGCGGTTCACCTCCAGCGCCCGCCTGACGGCCTCCACTTTCCGTTTCCGGCCCATCTCGTCCACGCCGGTGCCCGGTCCCACCACCGCTTCGGGCGGAGCGCCGGTGAAGGCCGCCGCCATCGCGCTGGCCGCCGTCGTATTGCCGATGCCCATCTCGCCGGTGGCGATCACGTCGATCCCGAGGGCGCGCTCGTGGTCCACCAGCGCGATGCCCGCCTCGATCGCCGCGACGGCGTCCGCGCCCGACATGGCCGGTCCCCGCGTCATATTCGCGGTGCCCGGGCCGATCCGATGTTTCTTCAAGAGGACGTGATCGGGCAGCGGCGAGGCGACGCCCAGATCCGCCACGACGACGCGGGCGCCCACGTGACGGGCGAGCACGTTGACGGCGGCGCCGCCGCGGAGGAAGTTCTCCACCATCTGCGCGGTCACGATCTGTGGATAGGCGCTGACCCCGGCCTCGACCACGCCATGATCGCCCGCGAGCGTGAAGATCACGGGGTGACGGACACTCGGCGGGCAGGTGCCGGAGATCTCGGCCAGCCGCCGGGCCAGCTCTTCGAGCCGGCCCAGGCTGCCGGGCGGCTTGGTGAGCTGATCGAGCCAGCGCTGCGCCTCGATGCCGGCCGCGGGCCGCGGCGCGACGATGCCATCAAGGAGCTTCTGGAGCGCGCTCATGATCCGCCCCGGACGGGACGTCTTTGACCGTCATGGGAATGCCAGCGACCATCAGGGTGACGCGGTCCACGGCCGCGGCCACCCGCTGGTTGACCGCGCCCAGCAGGTCGCGGAAGCGCAGGCCCAGCGCAGTGGGTGGATGCACGCCCTGGCCGACCTCGTTGGAGACGATGATCAGCGAGACGGCGCGCTCGGCGATGAACTTGGCCAGATCGTCAGCGGCGGCGAGCACCGCGTCGTTACTGTCACCGCGGTGGAGGAGATTCGAAACCCAGACGGTCAGGCAGTCGATGAGGACGAGGTCATGGCGGCCAACGAGACGGCGGCAGGCGGCGACGAGATCGAGCGGCTCCTCGACCGTCGCCCACGCGGACGGCCGCTCGGCTCGATGCCGGGCGATGCGCGCCGCCATGTCCGCGTCGGAGGACTGCGCCGTCGCCAGGACAACGGTGCGGCCGTCCTCGGACCGGGCTTGGGCAAGCGCATGGCGGCTCTTGCCGCTGCGCGCTCCGCCCAGGATGAGATGCGACCGGCAGGCAACCGTCACCCGGGTCCTCCCGCGAAGACCGGAATGGGAATAGCGGGTGTTCGGGCAGGTCTCCTGGCTTTCGGATCGTCCTACTCCCCACGCCTTCCCGGCCCGGTGGCTCCCAGACCAGTGGCTGTACGTGGGTTTCGTCCCCGATTACAGTGACGGGGTCGCGGCGGATTCGCACCGCCTTCCCTGGAGCCCGCATCGGCGGGCCACCCGGAACACCGTGAACGCGCAAACCTTAGCACCGCGGCCCGCCACCGTCAAGGCGGCGGGCCGCGCCGATTCACTTGATCGCGACGCTCGTCCTCTGCCTCAGCTCCGGCCGAACATGACGCTCAGGCGCGCCAGCGCCAAGGCCGCCAAGGACAGGCCGAAGTCGCGAAGCGCGATGTCATAGTAGCCGGCACCGAGGAGCAGGTTGACGATAATGCCCCAGAGCCAGACGGCGACGACGTAGCCGCCGATCGCCGGCCTGAAGGCCACCAGGAGTCCGGCGATGATCTCGACCACCCCGACGCCCTGCATGAAGGTATGCGGGGCGACCGGCAGCATATGGGCCACCGGCGGGGTCAGATACTGCTCCCAGTCCACGAGAAAATCGCCGAACTTGTCGAGGCCGGCGACGATCGGCGCCATGGCAAACGCGATATAGAGCAGCCAGTACGGGTGATAGGCCCCGCGAAGCCCTTTGGACATCCGCTGGCCCGCATAGGGCGCAGGCTCGAGTTCCGCAGTCAATACGCTCATGGTTTTTCCCTCTCCTGTGCGTGCTGATTCCAATTCCGCGGCTTCCGATGGGAAATGTGCATTCCATATGCCACAGCCGAAGAGAGGAAAGTTGAGAAAACAAAAACCCTTAGCGAGCACGCCGGTGGGATGGCTCGGAGAAATTGCCGCTCGCCACGTAATCTTTACCAGCGCGATGGAGCGGCCCGCGGGCCGTCAACGACGGGATGCGGTGGGGTGACCCTTTCTGAATTCTGCGGCCATGGCGGGATTGAGCGCGTCGAGCGCGCCCAGCTCTGCGTCGGCCCGCTCGCGATCGCCCAGCACCATATAAGCATGGGTGAGCCAGAAGCGGGTGGCGGGAACCTTGGGGCTCAAGGTCACGGAGCGGCGGAGCGCGTCGGCCGCCTCGACCGGCTTGCCCTCGCGGAGCAGCGCCTGGCCGAGAAAGCTCCACGTGTCGGGATCGTCGGGCCAGACGCGCACGGCTTCCTGAAAGAGGACCAGGGCCTCGGGCGTGCGGCCGGCGATTCCCAGCTCGGCGCCCCGCCCCCGAAGCGCCAACGCCAGATTGCGAGGAAGATCGGGGAACTCCGGCTTCTCCCGGTACGCCTCGCGCAGCAGGCGGACGGCGTCCTCGTACCGGCCCTGGCGGCCGTGGACGGCGCCGAGATTGGCCTTGGCTCCGGTGAGCGTGGGCTGCAGTCGCAGCGCCTCGCTGAACTCCCGCTCGGCCTCGCCGTAGCGCTCCTGGAACACGAGCGCCGTGCCGAGATTATTGTGAGTGGGCGCGCGGCCGGGGCGCAGCGCCAGGGCTCGGTGGTATTCGGCCTCGGCGTCACGATACTGCTTGCGCTCGAGCAGCGCGCTGCCCAGGTTGTTGTGACAGATCATGCACTCGGGGTCGAGCGCGAGCGCGCCGCGCCACAGCGTCTCGGAATCCCTCCATGTCTTGGTCTGCTCCCACGAGCCCGCCCCGAGCAGCACGAGCGCGACGACCGATCCGCCCAGCATCAGGGGCGGCACCCAGCGCCCGAGCCGCCGCCGCTCGGTCACGCCCAGCATCCAGGCCAGCGCGCCACCGGCGAGGGCGGCGAAGCCGAGCCCCGACACGTAGCTGTAGCGGTCGTGGGCAAGCTGGTAGCCGGCATGGACGGCGCCGCTCACGGGCAGGATCATCAGCGCCGAGAAGGCCCAGGCCGCCACGCCGCCGGGCCAGCGGCGCCGCAGCGCGATCAGGATCGCGGTGACGGCAATCAGGGCAAGCGCCGGGACCAGGAAGCGCGCCGCCAGCGGATCCACCTGGGGCGGCAGCTCGTAGAGCGGCGAGAGCCCGATCGGCCAGGCCCATTTCCAGGGGTAGAACCAGAAGCTGTACACGGTCATCGCGATCCGGGCGGGCAGCCCGTACTCGCTGTACGAGGTGACCACCGCGCCCTTCCGCACCGCGATCACGGCGACGACGGCGCCGATGGCCGAGAGCGCCGCGTACGGGATCTTCTCCACGAGTAGGACCCGGCGCCAGTTCTCGCGATTCACGCGCCGCAGCGGGTAGACGTCCATCACGAGCAGCGCGGCCGGCAGGGTCATGGCCGCAGCCTTCGAGAGCAGTGCCGCGAGGAAGGCGGCGAGCGACGCCATTCGCCAGCGATGTCGGGCCAGGCTCCGCGGCTCCACCGACCGCAGGTAGAAGAGCGCCGAGAGCAGGAAGAAGAGCGAGTACAGGACGTCTCGGCGCTCCGTGGCCCAGGCGACCGACTCGACGCGGAGCGGGTGCAGGCTGAATACCAGCGCGGCGAATGCGGCGCCGAGGTAGAGATGGGCATCCCCCCTTACGCCCTCATCTCCCCTCACGCCTTCATCTCCCCTCACCCTCGCCCTCTCCCCAGAGGGGAGAGGGAGAGAGGATGCCGAGGGCGAGAGGGAGAGTCTGAGCAGCCGCAGCGCGAGGAAGTAGAAGACGAGCGCGTTGGCCGCGTGCAGCAGCAGATTCCCCAAGTGGTAGCCCCAGGGATTCATGCCGCCGAGGACATAGTTCAGGCCCAGCGTCATCCACGTTAGCGGGATGTAGTGGCCGAGCAGGGTTCCGGTCCACATCCACTTCAGCTGCGCCCAGCCCAGGCCGCGATAGCCGTCATTGGTCACGAAGTTCGCCTGATCGTCCCAGTTGACGAACTCGCCGCCGAGCGCGGGGAGGAATGCCAGGATGCTGAGGGCCACGACCACGACGGGAAGCAGCCGGCGGAGGAGGGTCACCACGTCAGTTCTAGCGGTCGGACGGCCGCCCTGTCAATTGACATCCGTCGGGCTGCCTCGGCCCGGCTCACCAGCGCGCGATGCGGTCGATGAGCCGCCGCTCCCGCTTGGTCGGCCGGCCCAATCCGCGCGGCCGGTACACCGGCGGCGGGACGCGCGCCTCCTTGGGCGGCGGAGGCGGCGTGAGATCCTCGTAGAGGAGCGCCGCCTGGGCCGCCGAGCCCCGCCGCACCGCCAGACTGCGAACGCGCACGATCTTCTTGGCCCGCGGCAGGGTGATGTGGAGCAGATCGCCGGGGCGCACGGGCCGCGAGGGCTTGGCTGCTTGCTCGTTGATGTCCACCTTGCCGCCGACGCAGGCGGCGGCCGCGAGGGTGCGGCTCTTGAAGAAGCGCGCCGCCCAGAGCCACTTGTCGATCCGCAGATCGGCCATGACGCTTTTACCGTAGCACAGGGGCTGGGCTATACTCACGGAGCGCGGAATCCCGCGCGAGGAGATCCGATCATGTCCTGGGAGCCCGAGATCCGCGAGCTGCAGCGTCGCATGGAGCTGGCGCGCCGCATGGGCGGGGAAGCCAACGTGGAGCGCCAGCACAAGGGCGGCAAGCTCACAGTGCGCGAGCGGATCGAGCGACTGCTCGACAAAGGCTCGTTCCACGAGACCGGCGGTCTGGCCGGCGTGCCCGTCTACGAGGATGGCCGGCTCGTGGAGATACGACCGGCCAACTTCGTCATGGGCACCGGGCGGCTGGATGGCCGCCGCGTGGTCGTGGGCGGCGACGACTTCACCGTGCGCGGCGGTGCCGCCGACGGCTCGATCCGCGGCAAGCAGATCTACAGCGAGCGCATGGCGCTGGAGCTGCGGCTGCCGTTGATCCGTCTCGTGGACGGTACCGGAGGCGGCGGCAGCGTCAAGACCTACGAGGAGACAGGACGGACATATGTCCCGGGTAATCCAGGATATGACCTCATCGTGCGCGCCATGTCCGAGATTCCCGTGGTGGGAGCGTGCATGGGCTCGGTGGCCGGCCTGGGGGCGGCCCGCGTCGCGGCCTCCCACTTCTCGGTGATGGTGCGCGGCAGCTCGCAGCTCTTCGTGGCGGGACCGCCCGTCGTCAAGCGCGGCCTCGGCGAGGACGTTGACAAGGAAACGCTGGGCGGCTCTCACATCCACGCTCACGGCTCGGGCGCCGTCGATAACGAGACCGATTCCGAGGAGGAGGCCTTCGATCTGATCCGGCGCTTCCTGTCCTACCTGCCGCAGAACGTCTGGGAGATGCCGCCGCGGGGACCGCAGGAGGACGATCCGGCACGCCGCGAAGAGGAGCTGCTCTCGATCATCCCGCGGAGCCGGCGGCGGGGCTATGACCCGCGTCGGATGCTGCAGCTCGTGCTCGACCGCGACTCGCTGTTCGAGATTGCGGCCTTCTACGGGCGCTCGCTGGTCACCGCGCTCGGCCGGCTCCACGGCCATCCGGTGGGGGTCATGGCCTGCGATCCGGCCTTCCACGGTGGGGCGCTCACGGCCGATGGCTCGGAGAAGATGACCCGCTTCATCGACCTCTGCGACACCTTCCACCTACCCGTCGTCAACTTCGTGGACCAGCCGGGCTTCATGATCGGCGTGCCGGCGGAAAAGGCAGGAACCATCAGAAAGGGCGTCAGGGCCATCGCGGCCGTCTACCATGCCACGGTGCCCTGGGTGACGATCATCGTCCGGCGCGTGTTCGGCGTCGCCGGCGCGGCCCACGGTAATGTGCAGGCGCTGAACCTGCGCTACGCCTGGCCGTCGGGAGATTGGGGCTCGCTGCCGCTGGAGGGCGGCATCGAGGCGGCCTATCGGCGCGAGCTCGAGGCGGCCCCCGACCGAGAGAAGCTGATGAAAGAGATCGAGGCGCGCCTCAATGCGCTCCGCTCGCCGTTCAAGACGGCGGAGGCCTTCGGCATCGAGGAGATCATCGATCCTCGGGACACGCGCGGGCTGCTGTGCGACTGGGTGGAGCTGGCCTATCGAAACGAAGCGACGCGGCTCGGGCCCAAGGCGAGAGGCATGAGGCCATGAGGGAAGCGGTGGCAGGGCTGGCGGCGGTCCTGGCCGCGCTCCTCGCGGCTCCGATGCTCGCGGCCCAGGGCCATGCCATCGTCATCGAGGACTGGTCCAAGCAGGCGGCGGGCAAGACCGGCATTCCCGAGGGTTGGGGAGGCCAGAATTGGGGCACGCCCAAGTACGACTTCCGGGTCGTGACGGACAGCTCGAGCAAGGTGCTCCATCTCAAGAGCGAGGATGAAGGGTCGACGATTTCGAAGGAGATCAAGGTCGACGTCAAGGCGTACCCGATTCTGCAATGGCGGTGGAAGGCCGTCGCCCTGCCCAAGGGCGGCGACTCCCGCCACAAGGAGACGGACGACCAGGCCTGCCAGATCTACGTCACCTTCCCGAGATTCCCGAAGCTGGTGCGCTCGCGGGTCATCGGCTATGTCTGGGATTCGACCGCCCCCGTTGGCACCATCGTGCAGAGCCAGAAGACCAGCACCATCACCTACATGATCCTCCGGTCGGGAGCCTCCGAGGCCGGCAAGTGGATCACCGAGACGCGCAACGTGCTCGAAGATTTCCGGAAGATTCACGGCCAGGAGCCGGGTGAGCTGGCGGAGGCGATCTCCATCTCGATCGACTCCAACGACGTCCACGATCGAGCCGAGTGCTTCATGGGCGAAATCGCCTTCCGCAAGCCCTAGCGACGGCCGACCTCACGGGCTGAGGGCAATGGGGAAAGGAGGCGGAATGGCGGGCTACGGTCCGCTGGTCCTGCGGCTGACGCTGGGGACGATCTTTCTCATGCACGCCTATCTCGGCTTCTACCTGATGGGGCCTGAGGGCATGACCAAGTTCCTCAGCGGTGTCGGGATCCCGCTCCCCAAGCTCGCTACCTGGTACTCGATCCTCGCTGAGGGCCTCGGCGGCCTCTGCCTCGTCCTCGGCATCTTCATCCGCTGGGCCGCGCTGGCGAATGCCCTGGTGATCGCCGGGGCGCTCTACTTCGTCCACCTCAAGCAGGGCTTCTTCATGAAGCCCGAGGGCGGCTACGAGTTCGCGCTGCTGGTGCTCGCGGCGACGGTCGCGCTGGCGCTGACAGGGCCGGGGAACTTCACGCTGAAGAAGTAATCGCTACTTGAGGACCTGACGGACCGCGTTCACCACGGCGCCGGCGTCCGGCGTCGCGAAGGCCTCGAGCGGCGGGCTGAAGGGAATCGGGATATTGGGGCCCGCGACGCGCACGATGGGGGCGTCCAGCTCGTCGAAGCACTCCTCCATGATGACCCAGGCCAGCCACGCGCCCACGCTGCCGCGCATGGGTCCTTCTTCCGCGACGACGACACGGTGGGTCTTGCGCACCGAGGCAGCGAGTCGCTCCCGATCGAGGGGCACCAGGCTGCGCGGATCCACGATCTCCACAGCGATGCCGTCCTCGGCGAGCTGCTCCGCCGCGCGGAGGGCCTCACCCACCATGCGGGCGGTGGCGATGACGCTGACGTCGGCCCCCTCGCGCTTGATATCGGCCAGCCCCAGCGGCACCAGAGCCTCGGTCTCGGGCACGTCGCCCGTCACCCGGTAGAGCCCGCGATGCTCGAACACCAGCACCGGGTCGGGATCGCGGATGGCGCTCTTGAGCAGACCTCGGGCGTCCGCGGGCGTGGACGGGATGCATACCTTGAGCCCCGGGATGTTCACGAACCAGGCTTCCACCGAATTGGAGTGGTGCCCGCCGGCGGACTTGCCGATGCCGTACGGCATGCGCAGGGTGAGCGGGCAGGAGATCTGGCCGCCAAACATATATCGACTCTTGGCGATCTGGTTGGCGACTTCATCCATGGCGCAGGTCACGAAATCCGCGAAGTGCATGTCCACCACCGGCACGAGGCCGGTCATCGCGGCGCCGAGCGCGGAACCCACGATGGCGGCCTCCGAAATCGGCGCGTTGAGCACGCGCTCCGGCCCGAACTCCTCCGCCAGCCCCTTGGTCACGCCGAACGGCACGCCGAGGACGATGTCCTCGCCGATGCAGTACACGCGTGGGTCGCGGGCCATCTCCTCGCGAAGCGCCAGGTTGAGCGCCTCGCCGAAATCCATGACCGGCATCAGTCTCTCCAGGGATAGTGGACGAACAGGTCTTCCAGCGCCGCATGGGACTCGGGCCAGGGGCTCGACTCGGCAAAATCGATCGCGTCCTGGGTCTCGGCCTCCACTCCGTCGGCGATGCGCCGCGCCTCGGCATCGTTCAGGAGGCCCGCCTCGCGGAGATGGGCGCCGAAGCGCGCGACGGGATCCCCGCGCCGCGCGCCCTCGGCTTCGGCCTTCGACCGGTAGGTCTGCGGATCGCCCTCGTAATGGCCCAGCAACCGGGCCGTTCGCGCCTCGATGAGCGCGGGGCCCTGCCCCTGCCGCGCGCGCCCCACCGCCTCCACCACCGCGGCATGCGTCGCCAGCACGTCATTGCCGTCCACGGCACGGCCGGGGATGCCATAGCCCGCGGCCCGGGCGGCGACGCTGCCGCCCGCCGTCGAGGCGTCATGAGCCGTGGTCGAGGCCCAGAAATTGTTCTCGCAGACGAACACCACCGGCGCGCGCCACAGCGCGGCTAGATTCACACCCTCGTGGAAGGGGCCGCGATTGGCCGCGCCGTCACCGAAGAGCGCGACCACGACCTGATCGGTCTTCCGCATGCGAATGGAGAGGCCGACGCCCGGGGCCAGCACGCAGCCCGAGGTCAGCACGCCGTTGGCGCCGAGATAGCCGACGGAAGCATCGGCGATGTGCATGGAGCCGCCTTTCCCCTTGCAGCAGCCGGTGCTGCGCCCGTAGAGCTCGGCCATGAGCGCCCGGGCTGAGCCGCCCTTGGCGAGGAAATGGCCGTGGCCCCGGTGTGTGGACAGCACATAGTCGTCGCGGCGAAGGGCGGCGCAGACGCCGACGGCCACGGCTTCCTGGCCGATCGAGAGATGGATGAAGCCAGGGATCCGGCCCGCCTGGTAGAGCTCACGCGCCCGCTCTTCGAAGCGGCGGATCCGCAGCATGCTCGTGTAGATCTGGAGCAGCTGGTCAGGGCCGGGGGCCGGTGTCATCGAAGGGTTCTCGGTTCCGGTCGGCAATCTTACCACGTGGCGCCGCGCTCCAGCTCCGGCGGGCTCAGAGGGGGCCCCGAAAGTCATTGAGCAGCCGGAGCGCCCAGCGCGCTCCGCTCCACTCGAGCACCGAGAGGGAAGCGTAGTCCTGCCCCACCGCCAAGAGCCGCTTGGGCCCGAGACCAAGCGCCCGGCAGAGGATCATGCGGTTCGTCCCCCCATGCGCGACGATGGCGACCGATGCGCCCGCATGACTCGCCACGATGCGCTCGAAGGCCGGCCCGGCCCGGGCTTCCAGATCTTGCAGGCTCTCGCCCTCGGGGAATTGGAAGCGCTCCACGTCGGCCATCCAGCGCTCGAACGCCTGCGGATCGAGCGCGCGGATCTCCTCGGCCGTGAGACCTTCCCAGCGCCCCATCGCGAACTCGCGGAGCTCGGGCAGCTCGACGGGGGCGAGCCCGCGGGGCTCGGCGAGGATGCGGGCGCTGCGGCGCGCGCGCTCGAGATCGCTGCAGTAGACGGCCGCGAGCTCAACCTCGGCCAGCGTCTTGACGAGCTCCCGGATCTGGCCTTCGCCCAGCGGCGACAGCGGCACGTCCAGATGGCCGATGAAGCGCCGGGTTTCGGCGCCCACCACGCTGCCGTGGCGAACCAGGTACACCGTCGTCCGCATTCAGAGCAGTCCGAGACGAATCAGCGCGGACCCGGTGAGCAGACACGCGAGCTCACCGAGCTCGACACCCGACCCCAGCACATCCCCGCTGAGCCCGCCGAGCCGCCTGACGAGAAATGCGGACCAGCCCGTGACGGCCGCCAGCGCGAGGAGCCAGACCAGCACGCCCGCCGGCCCCAGCAGCACGATCGCCAGGACGAGCATCGCCATCCCCCAGCCGGCCAAGGCCGAGAAGGAGATGCCGGACGCGAATTGGGCGCCGAGCCCGCCAGAGACGCTCCGCTCGCGAAACAGCTTTCCGACGAGGAGCGGTGCCATGCGGCCCAGCGGCAGCGCGATGAGCAGCACGCGCCACCGGATGCCGCCAGGCATCTCGGCGAGGGCGGCCCATCCCAGGAGAAGGGCCAAGACGAGGCCGACCACGCCGAAAGTTCCAATGCCACTGTCCTTCATGATCGCGCGCCGATGCTCGTGGTCGCAGCCCGCCAGGCCGTCGAGGCAATCGGCCAGCCCGTCCAAATGGATGCCACCCGTGAGCGTCTTCCACAGCGCCAGGACCAGGGCGGCCGAGACGAGCGGCGGAAAGAGCTGGTTGAGCCCGGCCTCGGCCAGCGCCAGCGCGCCACCCAGTGCCAACCCGATCAGCGGGAACCACACGGCGGCGCGGCCGAGCGCGCCGGGACCTTCGGCCTCCCGTCCCGGCACCGGGACGATGGTGAGAAACCGGAAGGCGAGAATCAGCGGCGCCATGAACGGAGCGGCGGAGGGGGAGCGCCCATCGCCTCGAGGCGCGGCGGTCAGACGGGCGGGACGGGATTGCGGCGCGGGGGGAACTCCAGCTGCTTGGACTCGGCGTAGACCAAGCGCTTGATCAGCTCGTCACGCAGCTCGGAGCCGCCGATGATACCGTCCACCAGCATCTCCGAGGCGAGCTTGTAGACGTCGACGTCGCGGACGTACTCCTCCCGCTTCTGCTGGACATAGGCCGCCCGCTCGGCTTCGGGCAGCTCCATGATCTTGTTGTAGTAGACGGCGTTCACGGCCGGCTCGGGCCCCATGATGGCGATCTGGCCCTGCGGCAGCGACAGGGCGGCGTCTGGCTCGAAGGCGGGGCCGCACATGGCGTAGAGACCGGCGCCGTAGCACTTACGCACCACCACGCAGATCTTGGGCACGGTGGCCTGCGAGGTGGCGAACACCATCTTGGCGCCGTGGCGAATGATGCCAGCGCGCTCCACTTTGCTGCCCACCATGAAGCCCGAGACATCGGCCAGGTACACGAGCGGGATATTGAAGGCATTGCAGAGCCAGATGAACCGCGCGGCCTTGTCCGAGGAGTCCACCATGAGCACGCCGCCCTTGACCTTGGGCTGGTTGGCGACGAGGCCCACGGCGCGCCCGCCGATGCGGGCGAGCCCCGTGATGATCTCCTGGGCGAAGAGCCGCTTGATCTCGAAGAACGACCCCGCGTCGATCACCCGGTCGATGACCTCGTACATGTCGAACCATTTACGCTGATCATAGGGAACGATCTCCTCGATGGGCCGGCCAGGCGCCGGCGGGGTGGCGTCCGTCGCGGCCGGCCGCTCGCGGTACGAGCCCGGCATGAGCGACAGGTAGCGCTTGGCCAGGTCGATGGCCTCCTCGTCCGAGGCCGCGAGCACGTCGCCACACCCCGAGACCGAGCAGTGCATGCGCGCGCCGCCCAGCTCCTCAAGCGTGGTCTTCTCGCCGATGGCCATCTCCACCATGCGCGGCGAGCCCACGTACAGGCTCGCCTTGCCGTCCACCATGATCACGCAGTCAGTGAGAGCCGGCAGATAGGCCGAGCCGGCGGGCGAGGGGCCGAAGAGGATGCACACCTGGGGCACCACGCCCGAGAGCTGGACTTCGTTGTAGAAGATCCGGCCCGCATGGTAGCGCCCGGGGAAGACCTTGATCTGCTCCGAGATGCGGCCGCCCGCGGCATCCACGAGGTACAGCAGCGGCGCTTGCAGCCGCTGGGCCCGCTCTTGGATCCGGACGATCTTCTGCACCGTCTTTTCGCCCCACGACCCCGCCTTGACCGTGTAGTCATTGGCCATGACGCAGACGGTGCGCCCCCCCACCCTCCCAACGCCGGTCACCACCCCGTCGGCGGGCGTATCAGGGTCCTGGTTGCGCGCGAAGAGAAAATCCTCCTGGAAGTCGGCGCCGGGATCGAGAAGAAGCTTGAGGCGGTCGCGGACGAAGAGCTTGCCTTCTTCCTTCAGCTTGTCGCGATACTTGACGTGGCCCTGCTCGATGCGGGCCCGCTCCTGGAAGTACCGCTCCTCGCTCACCTTACGGCCGGGGCTTTGGGTTGGGATGGGCCCAGAGGATGATGATGAGGACGCCGTTACCGTAGGAGGGGCCGCCGATGACAGCGGGCGCGCCCGGCGCCGCCAGGATATTGGCGTTCATCTCGGCCTGCTCGCCCTTGAGCAGCCGCACCTTCATGTGTACCGAGCTGTCCTGGAGCTGGTCCGGGGTGACTTCGAGCGAACGGTCACCCGGGATCGGGAAGCGCTGCTGTGTGCCGAGCGAGACGTCGACGCGCTGGCGATCCAGCGTGGTGTACTCGGTATAGCGGAACATCATGCGTAGCTGCGGCAGGATGCGCTTCATGTACTGATCGGTCTCTTCGGCGGGCGTCGGCCGCTGCACTGCGCTCGTGGGCGTCGCCGGGTTCGAGGCCTGGAGCACGCGGATGCCGAAGCGGATCACCGGCTGGGCATCGGCCGGTGTCACCGCCGCTGCCAGCGCGGCGAACGCCCAGAGGAGGAGCATGAGCATCGGTCCGAGCAGCGCCTTGAGGCGCTGACGCGCGTTATGCAGTCTCGACATCACGGTCCCGATCGGACAATTGAGCACGTCGGCGATCTCGCGGTACGACAATCCTTCGATGTCACTCAACATGATAATCGTTCGCGCCTTGGGCGGCAAGGCATCGAGCGCCTGCCGGATGCGCTCCCGCTGCTCCGCGCGCGCCGCAGCCTGGTCCGGCCGCGTGCCCGGATCCGGCGTGGTCCGCGCCCACTCTTCCTCGGGCACACGCTCGGCGCCGAAGGCGCGCGCCTGGGCGCCGCGGGCCCGGTGCCGGTCGGTCGCGAGGTTCACCGTGATGCGAAAGAGCCATGTGTAGAACGCCGCTTGCCCTCGAAATGCGGGGAGCGAGTGGAACGCCCTGACAAAGGCCTCCTGCGCGCAATCCCATGCCTCCTCCCGATCGTGCAGGATCTGGTAGGCGAGGCGCCACACGCGCTGCCGGTACTTTTCTACGAGCGGCTCAAAGGCCTCGACCTCGCCAGCCAGACAGCGCTGGATGAGGGCCTGCTCGTCTTGCTGGGACAGCTCCGGCGGGCGCTCGCCGGCGGGTGGGAGGGGCGGCGTCTCCGGAGGCGTCACGGTTCGACCTGGCCGCCCCCGCGCTCTGCATGCGATCGCCGCTTAGACGGCGGGGCAGCAGCCGCCATTCACGGCGCGCGACGCGCGGCCCGGCGCGGGGCGCGCCGCCCGGCGCGGGCCCGCGCCGTCGGACGCTGGAGGACGGCGTCGAGGCCGAGCAGGTAGCTGACTGGTCCGAAGCCCGAGATCTGTCCCGCTGCCGCCGGTGCGATCACGGAGCGGCGCCGGAACTCCTCGCGCGCATGGACATTGGAGAGGTGCACCTCGACCACCGGCACCGAGATCGAGGCGATCGCGTCGCGGAGAGCGATCGAGTAATGGGTGAACGCGCCGGGATTGATGACGATGGCCTGGAACCCCTCGTGCGCCGCGGACTGAATCCAATCGACAAGCTCGCCTTCGTGATTCGACTGCCGGCACACCGCGCGCGCACCGCGGGCGGCCGCGTGGCGCTGGACCGCGCGATTGATCTCGGCGAGTGAGACGCGGCCATAGACGGCAGGCTCCCGCGTCCCGAGCAGGTTCAAGTTGGGACCGTGCAGCACCAGGACGGGACGATTCCGGCTGCGTGCCATTGGTCGCTCAGAATACACCGGCCGCGCGCGCGTCGGCAATAAATACGGGGCGCTCCGAAAACCGTATAATGGCGCCTCAACGCCCCGGCGGAGGATCCGCGACGTCGGTATCGATCCGCTGATGCCCCGGCAGCGCGGAGGCGACCGCGCTCCGGACCTTCTGTGACAGTGAGCGCGCGGCGGCTTTCAGGTCGGAGCCGGAAGGTGGCGGGATCGTGGGATGGAAGGTGATCACCAGGCGTCCGGGCCGCGGGAGCAGCCGACCCGGTGGCCAAGACTCGTGAGCACCGGCGATGGTCACCGGCAGCACCGGGACACCCAGCGAGCACGCCAGGCGAAAGGCGCCTAGCTTGAAACGCCCCAGTTGGCCGGTCGCGCTGCGTCCGCCCTCGGGAAAGATCATGACGGCTTCTCCCGACTGGAGCAGCCGAACCGCTTCCCGCGCGGCGCGCGGATCGGCCGAGTCGATGTCAACCGGAAAGGCTCGCAGCCGCCGGATCAGCCACGACAGGCCCGGAATCTCGAACAGCGCGTTCCAGGCCATGTAATAGACGGGGCGCCGGACGGGGATGCTGACCAGCGGAGGATCGGCGTAGGTGACGTGGTTTGGAACGATCACCAGCGGTCCCGTGGGTGGAATATGCTCGATCCCCTCGAACCGCACCCCGAAGTAGAGCCGCGCGCCGAGCCAGAGCGCGGGCCGAAACACATCGAGAACCGGGGTCCGCACGGCTCGATATTGCCACGGTCACCGGGCGGGAGACAACCGCGGGAGACATGCCGCAGCCGCTCGTAATCGCGCACCGGGGCGCGTCCGCCGACGCGCCGGAGAACACGATCGCCGCCTTCGAACTCGCGCTCGAGCAGGGTGCCGACGGCATTGAGATCGACGTCCATCTCTCGAAGGATGATCACCCGGTCGTCATTCACGATTTCACTCTCGAGCGGACAACTGACAGCGCCGGCCCGGTCAGGGAGCGCACGGTGCGCGAGCTCAAGCGCCTGGACGGAGGCGGCTGGCGCGGCCGCCTGTTCCGAGGCCAGCGTATTCAAACGCTGGAGGAAGTGCTGGAGCGCTTCCGCGACCGCACGCGATTCTGGATCGAGCTCAAGGGTGGGTCCGATCTCTACTCAGGCATCGAGGAGCGGGTCGTGTCCCTGATCGAGATCTATGAGGTGCTCGACCGTGCGCTTGTCCAATCATTCGACCCCGGGGCCTTGCGGCGGATCCGGGCGCTGAACCGTGAGGTCAAATTGGGGGCGCTTGTCGCCCAGCCCCCATTACCCCCGGTGGGGTCGTTCCCGGCGGAGGCCGACGCGGTCTGCCCGGGCGTGAATCTGCTGAACGAAGGCACCGCGCAGGAACTCAATGCGGCCGGGGTGGACTGCTATGTCTGGACGGTCAACGAGCCGGCCCAGATGGACCGGCTCGTGAAATGGGGCGTCAGCGGGATCATAACCGACCGGCCGGGCCTATTGAAAGCCCGACTCGGCCGGTCGGTGTAGTTCCTACTCGTCCTCGGTCTCTTCGGTTTGGACGCCGGCGCCGACAGTCTGCATCCGGCGGGACATGCGCTCCAGCTGGTCTTGGCACCGCACGCAGGTCGTCACTTCCGGCATGGCGCGCAGACGGGCGGGCGCGATGGCCTCACCACACTCTTCGCAGATGCCGTACTCGCCGCCGCGCAGCCGGTCGAGGGCCTCCGCTAGCTTGTTGGCGCGCTCCACAAGCAGGCTGCGGGTTGCGAAGCTCATCTCGCGGTCCTCGTTCAGCCGGATCACGTCCACCTCATCGGCCAGCGGGGTGTTATCGCCAGCGGCGCCGGGGAAATCCTCCAAGACAAGGGCGCCACCCATGTGGCGGAGGCGGTCCATGGTGTGGCTCAGCTCCGACTCCAGGCGCTGCTTAATGTCGTCCATGATCTATTGTCCTCCTGGGCCGCGGGTCTTTCGCCCGCCCGCCCGGTCAAACCGGGGGTGGTGCAAGCCCGATGCCGGGGTTGGTCCTCCGTACAGACGGAGCCAAATCCTCGATATTCAGGACATCGAGGAGGGGAAAGGGAGGTAGTCGGGCAAAATGTCTTTGCCAAAGTAGGAAAAAACGGCAAGTGGTATGTCAATTTCGGGGACCCGGCAGTCAGGAACTGACCCTCTACGGCCACCCGCTGGAAGGCTAGACCGGCTGGGCCTTCGCGGGCATAGTTGAGGGGTGACGGCGGGCCCGCTTCTCCTCGCTTGTGTGATCACCCTGGTGCATTACACAGGGGCCTACATGCGCGTGCCGCTGCTTCCCCTCTACGCCAGGGCGCACGGGGCCTCGCCCGCCGAAGTCGGTGGCATCGTTGCGGCGCACATGGGGCTGGCCGCCCTGACGGCGGTGCCCTTTGGCCTCGCGTCCGACCACTGGGGGCGCGCACGCCTTCTGTTCGCCGGCACGCTGGTGAGCGCGCTGACCTCCTTCGCGCTGGCAGGCGTGACGACCCTCTGGGCGCTGGCGCTCGTCTACGCCGCGGCCGGGTTAGGCGTGGCGGCCTTCACCCCGTCCATGATGTCGCTCGTCGGCGACGCGGCGAAGCCAGGAGCCATCGCACGCGCCTACGGCTGGTACACGACGGCGCTGTACGCGGGCTTCGGCTTCGGACCCATCCTGGGTGGTGTTGCGGGCGAACGCTGGGGCGAGCGTCCGGCATTCCTCGCGGCAGGCGGGATCATCTTCGTGGCGCTCGCGCTCGCAGCCCTCTTGGTTCCACGGGTGCCGCTGCCCCCTCGTTCACCCGCACGCCACAACATCAGCGCCGTCATGGCCAACCCCAAGGTCTTGGCGAGCTGGATCGTCACAGTGGCCGGGATCGGCGCTCTGGGGAGCGTGCTCACCTTTTTCCCCCTGCTGGCGCGCGAGCGCGGGCTCGGGCCCGCCGCGACCGGCCTTGTCCTCGGCGTGCAGGCGCTCGTGAACACGGCGACTCGGGTGCCGGCCGGGTGGGTGCTCGATCACTCGCGCCCACGCCAGCCCTACATCCTGGGGGGCATCCTGCTGACGGGACTCTTGACCGCGATGCTCCCGCTGGCCCATCGGCTGGAAGAGTTCCTCGTTCTGGCTGCGGCCCTCGGTTCGGCGCTCGGCGTGGCGTTCGTAGCCGTCGGCACCGTGCTGGCCGAGGCAACGACACCGGCGACCCGGGGCGTGGCGATGGGCGGCTACAGCACCTCTCTCTACGTGGGTTTCGCTATCGCGGCCGTCGGTCTCGGCCCCGTGATAGGCGCGTGGGGATACGGGACTGGCTATGCCGTGGCAGGCGGATGCACCGCCGTGATGGCGGTCGGCGCCACGATACTCGCGCAGCGGGACCCCCGGAAGCGCTCGTGCTCCACATCCTGAGGAGGTGATCGACCGGAAGAGCTCGCCTGCGATCGCGAGATCCCGGCGGTAGCCGCATCCTCCATGAGGTTCTAGAGGCGACGAACCCCACCCCCGTGAGCCAGGGCACGATCTGCTGAGTGCCCACGCTCACATTCTGGCGGCAGCCTGCCTCCCGGAAATCACCTGCGGGGGCTACTCCCCTCGATGTCCGGAAAGATGTCATAGACGTAGTCGTGGGCGGCCAAGGCGACCTTGTTCAGGGTGCCTGCTTGAACGCGCTTAACGATCTCCTCCCGGGAGCGGTCGAAGATCGCCTCGAGAATCTGCGCGCGCTCCTGCTCGTTCGCCTGCCCCACGACGAAGAGCACGCGCGCGCTGTGCTGGATGTAGCGAGGCGAAAGCAGCTGCCGCTTCAAGAGCTCCATGATGACGGACGCCTTGGCGCGGTCAAAGCGACCCGGATCGCCGCGGCGGTCCAGCTCGGCGAAGAACGCGGAGGTCCATTCGTTGTGGTAGTGCCACAACTTCTCGAACAGCTCCTTGGTGAAGCGGGTCCCAGCCTTGACCGCGAAGGCGTTCACGGACGGCACGACCCCATCTTCGGTGAGCGCCGGCTGTTTGAGGGAGCCGTCCTTGGTGATGGGGGCCTGGTGATGGACGAGCGCCCACAGCCAGGACACATCGATCCGGTAGGTGGCCAGATCGTTCATGAAGCGCAGCAAGAGCTCGTAGTCGTCGATGGCGGCCGCGAAGTTGCCGTTGAGGATCTGGAAGCCGTAGTTCGCGGCCATGTAGAACGCATGCTGGACGTGCTCAATGGTGATCTCGCCCGTCGGGACGCCGTAGATGCTCTCCCAGAGTGCCTGCGTGAAGAGCGTCTCCGGCGTGCTGAAGGTCTCCTTGGTGATGACCCAGGGCGTGATCTTGCCCTGCGTGTTCAGCAAGCCTCGGGACTGCAGCAGGCGCCGCTCCGCGTCACTGAGCCCACTGGCGACCGTTGGCACCGGCTTGCCTTTCACGTCTACGGCTTCTCCCGGCGCATCGAGGATGGCTTGGAGCTGCCCCACAGGGGCCCGCAAGGGGGCATTGCCAGCGGCGACGTACGCCGGTTCCGGGCTGGCGACCCAGCTCTGCCGATACGCATCGTAGAGTCGTCCCTTCACTCGCCCTGTAAGCATGTCCTCTAGGGTGGGCTGTTGACCTGCGGGCAGGGGCTCCCCGGCCACAAACATGAGCCCCAGCAGGCGCTCGCGCAGCTTGTCGATAACCATCGCCCGCAGGGCCAGCGGGTTATACTTCGAGCGGCCGTAAGGATCAGCCCGTTGGTAGATCATGACCGCCGCCATCCCGCCAATGGGAGCCCCCTGGCTGAGCTCGCCGGCCTTCATGCCCGCCATGAGCATCATGAGCGCGTTGTACCGCTGATACGCGATCATGTTCGGGGACGCCATGCCGATCGACTGCGGATCCGGGAAGACGCCCTGCGGGTCGTCCTTCCACATCTCGATCAGGCTGGCCAGGTAATCCCAGCGGCCGACGTTCGTGCCCAGGAGCCGACGCCGCAGGACCCAGGCGATCGCCGGCAGGAACCGGCCGGCATTCCCCTCCTCATAGAGGACCTTGATCTTGAAGGTGCCAGGCTGGACGCCGATCATGCCTTCCACCCGCGCCAGGAGCTTCTCCACGATGAGGGCTTCCTGAGGGGTCTGAATCTTCGGGAGGTAGTAGTACACCCCGGTGCCGGCCCGCGTGAGGGCTTCGTAGTTGTTGAGGGCCCAGAGAAGGATGATGGGAATGATTCCCGGCACCGGCTGGTCGTCGACCCGGACGTGGTCATACTGCACGTGGATGCCGGGGGGCCGAGCAAGCCGGGTCGGCCACTGCGCCGGGGGCGTATTGATTCTGTATGCGCGCGGTTGCCCTTTCTTCAGCACCTCGTAGGGGCGGCCGTCCCAGCGGCCTTCGTGGATCTCCTTGGCGTTCTGCATGGCCGCGAAAATCCCCACGGGCTCATTCCTGGGCGTACCGTCGGGCTGGAAATGGGGAGGGGAGGCGTCTTCGAAGTCCGGCATATTCATGGGCGCCGGGCTGTTCAGCGCGTTGAAGGCCATGTCCAGCGGATGCCACGGCCCGGTGAGCTCCAGGCCGGGATTGGTCAACGGGTGGGCGTCCTGCGGGATGGGCACCTGGTCGTTGAGCCGCCAGCGCCACTGGCTGTCTCGACCGAGAACGTTGTCAATCAGGCCTTGGATGATCTGGCGAAATGTCCAGAGCTTCCCCGTGAGCGGATCCTCGAACGTGTCGTCCCACTTCGGCCAGGCGTATTTCTCGCTGACCGGGGCGCGGGACTCGAGCAGCGCCCGGCGCGCGGTGAGAGCCGCGGCGATCTCGGGACGCAGCTCTCGGGTGAGTGTAGCAATCGCCTCTTCGACATCAACTTCTCGGCCGTTCACCTTCTTGGTCCCGAAGAGGTCTGGGAACTTCTGGAGAATGTCCTCGCGGATCATGGCCTCGGCCTCCTTAGCTTTTTCGTACGGGCGCGCCAAGCGCGCAGGCGAAGTCAGGCACTATGGGCGGCAGACGTGGTGCGCTTGACGCCGGCCCACGCCACATCGGCAACCGCCATGCGCTCTCACCCGCGCCGCTCCTCCTTCTTCGGCTCCTGGACCAGCTCGACAAGAAGCCCTCCATGGGGCTTGAGAAAGTTGACGAGGAGCCCCCGGATGGCGGACGCCGGCTCAGCGAACAAGAGCTCACCGGGCGAGAAAGGCGAAGCACGACGGACGTCGTCCACGGCGAATGCGACGTGGTGGAGAACTGACGTGCCCCCGAGGAACTTGACGAGCCTCGACTCAGCCTCAGGAACAACGAATTCAATCATCGGAAACCTCGTCGAGAAGGCAACAAGACACTGAAATGCCGGAACGGGCCCCCAGGCCAAGGGGGCATCGTCTCTGAGCCGCTCCCGACAAAGCTCGTCGGCGATGCTGACCGACCGAACCACCATCCCGACATGATGGAATCTCACGATGACCTCCTCGATTCCCGACTCCAGCCCTTGAGTCCGATATAGACCAGGTCCGCGCCCGCGTCGAGAGCCGCCTCGAGGGCTTCGGGGCTCCCGGCCTGGAGGAGGAGGACTGCCATAGTACCCGTCAGACTCCCGGAAAGGGTCCGGGAAGTCAAGAGGGGCAACGTTCAGGGAATGCTCCGAGACCCGGGCACAAGACCCCTCGGGGGCGCATGACTTCCGTGATGGAATTCGAGGCCCGGCTGATCGCGTGGCGATCCTTCACCCGGACCAACGGATCACCTACCGAGAGCTGGGGAGGTGCGTGGCGAGACGAACGGGTTAAGAAGGGCGCGGCTCACGCCGATGGGCGCCGCGCCTCCAACTCGGCCAGCCGACGCCGCATCTGCTGCTCTTCTTCCCACCGCGCCGTCTCGTCGCGGACGATGGCGGCGATCCCGCTTACCTGGCCGTCGGGCGCCAGAAGCAGCGCAACGGTGAAGGCGATGGAGATGCGCCTGCCATCCTTCCGCATCGCCGGTACACGCAGGACATCGGCGCCGTAGCGGGTCTGACCCGTTCGCATGACCTCGCGATAGCCGGCCCAGTGCCGCGGGCGGAGGCGCTCCGGGATGATGAGATCGAGCGAGGCGCCGAGCACCTCGCTGGGCGAAAAGCCGAAGATCCGCTCGGCCGCCGGGTTCCAGAGGCGGATCGTCCCCGCAGTGTCGGCGAGGATGATCGCATCTCCCGCTGCGGCGACCAGAGCGGCGAGATCGACGTCCGGCTGCTCACTCATACCCATTCTCGATTATAAAGTTTGTTCATCATACGGTCACGCCGCGACGTTGTCACGTGATCTCCGCGTTCCCCAATCGCCTCTGATCGACGGCATCAAGGGCTCGCCCGGGTCCTCTCCATGCTCGCTATGGCTAGATGAGGTCGCGAAACGGGACCTCGGTGACATCGTAGAATCCGGCGAAGGTTTCCGGGTCGTGCGTGGGCATCCGATACTGGCGCAGAAGCACGTTGAGCGTACGATGCGCGTGAGCCAGGGCGTTGTCCAAGCTGACGGTTGCGTCGGACGCGGAAAGCTCCGAGTCGGTCCGCGGGACGACCTGCTGCGCCTTCGCCAGGAACTTCTGCCCCTCCGCCGAACGCGAGCGGTCGATCTCCCGCGAGAGGGTGTCCAGGTAGCGTCCGAGCTGACGGTAAGCCCGCCCGAGATCCAATACGGTCGCCGCGGGGCTCCGCCACGCCCCGTAGTAGAGTCGGTCGTGGGCCTCGCGCAGATGGGCGAAGGGCAGCCCACGGTACGGTGGGCTCGGCGGCGCCTGCAGCTCTTCAGCCCGCCGGTGGCAAGCCTCGATGTTCTCCAGATGCTGCTCGCGCATCTCCTTGAGGAAGGCCCTGGTCTCCGGATCCAAATCCATCGCGAGAAGGGCCTCGATGCGTTTGACGACCCAGGCCTGGCCCCGGGCCAGCAGAGTCACCCGCTCCCCCTCGCTCGGTGGAGCCATCACCTTCTCGGCGAAATTCCCCGTCCGGTCTGACGGCGTCCCGCCGAGTCGAAGGATCGCCTTCCGCAGGTCGCCGCATGCCCATCCTTCGTCCTCGGCGAACTTCTTCATCTCTCCATGCGTGAGCCCTGGCGCGGTCGACGCGCCCAGGCTCAGCGCTGCCTCAACGCCCGCGCGCTCGCACTCGAGGAGTTCGTTCAAGCGGTCCACGATTCCCCTCGACACTGTCATCCTCCGAGGACGAGTATCCCATCATCGCCGCAGTCCCACCATTTGTCTGGGGGGCCGGACCCGGCAGGTGGCGGCTGGACGACGTCGGCCCGAGGGCATGGTCCGAGCCGCTGGATCGGACTCGCCTCAATCGGCCCAGTGAGAGCGCCGCTGGGAAGCTCGGCGGTGCGGGCGAGGGCGTCGGCCCTCGCCCGACCTAGGGAGAAGGGGATTCAGGCTGCCGACGGCCTCCCTCCCCGCCGGCAACCGGGCGACACCTCACGCTCACGCGCGCGGGACAGGACGCTCGGCAGCCACGTTACGCGGTCGCCTTGACCGGCGCCCCCTCCGGGACCTCCGGACGCCGCGCCAGGAGCTCGGCCAACAGCGCGACCACTGCCAAGACGGCCGCGGTGTAGAAGGCGGCCTGGTAGTTCTGGTACTTGTCGAACAGCACGCCGCCGATCCGCGGCCCGACGATACCGGCCACGCCCCACGCCGTGAACAAGAGACCGTAGTTAATGCCGGCATTCTTGGTCCCCCAGAAGTCCGAGGTCGTGGAGGCGTTCACGGAAAGCTGGGTGCCATAGCAGTAGTAGACGATGAACACCGTCACGAAAAGGAAGATGGGGATGGCCTCGATGCCGCCCGTGTGGGCCAGGATCGGCATGGCTACGGCCGAGATCGCGATCATCAGCCGCAGGACGTTGAGGCGCCCGAGGGCGTCCGACATCCATCCCGAGAAGATGCGGCCGGAGGCATTGCCAACGGCCCCGATGAAGATGGCCGTGGTGGCCAGTGCGAGCGGGACGCCCCGGCTACGCGCAAACGGGACGAGCTGGCTGATCACCATGAGGCCCGCCGAGGTGCCGAGGCAATAGGCGATCCACATCAGGTAGAAGGCAGGTGTCTTCAACACCTCGCCGGGACTGAACTCGTAGGTGGTGGCGGCGGCCTTGGCCGCCGGTGCCGGCGTCCAGCCGGCCGGCTTCCAGCCCACCGGTGGATTCTTCAGGAGGAACGCCCCGGCGAGTGTCATGATCAGGAAGATGACCCCCAGGACCTGGAAGGTCGTCCGCCACCCGTAGGTAGGGATCAGCCAGTTCCCGGCCAGCGGGCCGAAGATGGCTGAGCCACCGCCGTACCCAGCGACTGCGAGCCCGACTGCCAGGCCCCGCCTATCCGGGAACCACTTGGCCATGACGGGGATCGGCGTCGCGTAGCCGAAGCCGTTGCCGATGCCACCGATCGCGCCGAACCAGAAGAAGACCCAGGCGAGGGTCGTGGTCCAGGCGCTGAGGAAGAAGCCAACACTGACCAGCACGCCGCCGATGACCGAGATCCAGAACGGCCCCTTCTTGTCCTGGAGTCGCCCGGCCAGGATAAACGCCAGCCCGAACACAAAGACCGCGATGGTGAAGATCATGGAGGTGTCGGCGCGCTTCCACCCGAACTCCTTCTCGAGCGGCGCGACAAAGACGCTCCATGCATAGAGCGATCCGAGGGCGAGGTTCATGGAGAGCCCGCCCACGACCCGCCACCAGCGATTGATGTAACCCTCCGCGCTCATCTCTCCCCTCCTCTGCGGTTTTGCGCCGCGTGTTCAAGGGTGTCCAAACCAACGGACTCGGTCCTCTGGGGAGGTCGTTGGCCCATGGGGTATGGCTCGCCCAGAGGTCGACTTGTCTCGGCCGTCATGTCGCCGACTGTCAGATTCACGGTGGCGGTTGGTGATCGTCCACCGAGGGTTGAGCGACGGACTCCTCACACGATCCCGGCATACCTGAACACCAGCGCCGCGACTGGATTGAGCAAGAGACTACGATGCACGAGCGACGGCTCGAGATGCTCCCTCTTCTCTGGTCCCAAGCCTCCCGTCTCCTCGTCGCGCGACAACTGCCTCGCGACCAAGACCGGCATAGGGGCCTTCCGGACTATGCTGGCTGCGACACGCCCCCTCGCCAGAGCCAAACAGATGAGATTGGGCTGGAGGAGATCGGCGAGTCGTAGGAGCTCTTGGTCAATCTCGGCCGCGCTCAGTGGGGAGCACTCGACCCTGGTCCTGACGTTCCAGCCCTGCTCTTCGAGATCGTCACCGACCTCCGACACGTACGCCCAGGCGGTCGCCAGATCTTGTGCCAGATCCGGGAAAGCAGGCCAGGCGTTCCAGGCATACGGCAGCTGAGGCACGACCTGGAAGATCAGGATCTCGCTGGCCTTGGGGAGCAGGTCATGCGCCAGTGCCGCCGCTTCGCGTGACGGCACCGACCCGTCAACGGCAAACAATACCTTGCCAAGCATCGCCTTCGTCCTCCTTCCAGGCGAACGGTATCCCGTTCAACCTACAAAAAGTCTAGACGGCGGTCGGAGGGGCGACGATGATCCCGGTTACGTCCGCTGTGTGATCTCGGTTACACTGCCGAACGCGAGGGCGCTCAGCTTCTCTGGCTTCAGGATCTTCACGTGACCCCGGCCCGTCTCGATCAGGCCTATTTCCCGCAGCCTGGCCAGCTGTTTGTTGACGGCCTCCCGGGTGGCGCCGACCATCTCCGCCAGCGCCTCCTGGCTGACGTGGACGACGGCGCTCTCCACCGATGAGCCGTGGTAGACATCCGCCAGCTGGCAGAGGCGCTTGGCGAGGCGAGACGGGAGATCGAGAAACGCCAGGTCTGCCAGGAGCTCCGTGACGTGTCGTAGGCGCAGGCAGAGCGAGATCGAGATCTGCAGCGCGGCTTCCGCATGATCTCTCAAGAAGGCCAATAAGTCATTTCGATAAATGGCCAGCACTTCCGTTGTCTGTTCAGCGACCGCGGTCACATAGCGGGACCTTCCATCAATGGCCGCCAGCTCCCCGAAGTGATCTCCGGGCCGAAGCAGCGCGACGATCACCTCGGGAGCGCTCTCCGACGGCAGAGTCATCTTGACCGACCCGGAGAGGAGCAGGTACATCGCGTTGCCGGGGTCGCCGTAGTAAAAGATGATCTGGCCTTTCCGATATCGCTGGTGGTGCACGATTTCCGCCAGGCGCGTGAGATGCTTGGGCTCGAGCATCGAGAAGATAGGCACACGCCGCAGGAACGCTACCCTGTCCATCTGGTGCTTCTCCGCAACCATCGAGTCCCGATCGGACTGACTGCTCGGCCCTCGAGAAGGCCGAGAGCGGTCGTGATCAGACGATTCGCCAGGGAACAGACGGCCGGGAGAGTGATCCCCCAGCCGTCTGTCAGATCCGAAGTTGATATCGGGCTCAGGCAGCCTTCTTGAGCGGCTGGGGTTCCGCCCGACGATGCTCCCACTTCTCACAAAGCTCCCCGACCCTGACAGCGGCGACAAACATCGCCAGGATCAGGGCCCCAGCGATCAACGAGCCTGCCGAAACCTCCGTGAACACGCCTTCCATGCCTATCACTTCCTCCACCTCCTTTCACGCAGAAGCGCACCCTCCCCTCTACGGAGGAGAAGCCCTTCTATAAATATGATGCAGGCCGGAGTCCTCCGCCGCTGTGACAGGCGTCACACCCTCAGGTTTGCGCTCGCGGGGGGAGATTACAGCCGCGTGAGCGGTTCGTCCGGCACCAGGGCCCTCAAACGGGATGCCTGGATGAGGAGGGTCCGGCCGCGCTGGCTTACGATTCCCTGGCGCTTCCATTGCCTGAGGTGGCGAGTGACCGTCTCGCGACTGGACCCGATCATCGCCGCGAGAATTTGGTGGGTCAGGGGAAGAGGGATCGCCGTTGCCCCCTCCGCCTTCACTCCATGAGCAGCACCCAGCTTCAAGAGGGCGAGGGCGAGCCGCTGCCCGGACCATCGGTGGCTGGCCTGGGCACGGTCAAGGGCCATCTCGGCGAGGTGCCTCGACAGGACGTGCGCGAAGTTGAATCCGATCCTCGGAATCGTGGAGAGCAGGTGGAGGAATGTCGTGGCTGGGACCACGGTGACCACGCACGCCGTCAGAGCCTTGGCCTGAAACGGCCGTTCCCGGACCGTCAGGAAGATCTCTCCGAAGACGTCACCGGGTCCAAAGACCCGGAGGATGGACTCCTGTCCGTCGTCGGATAGGTAACTGAGCGCGACGAGCCCTAGAGTCAGCGCATAGAGGGCATCGGGAGGATCACCCGGCGCGAAGATGACGACTCCCCGGTCAAAGCGCCGCTCTGGGCAAACCCTCGCGACTTGCTCGCGCTCAACGCGAGAGAGGCCCTCCCACAGGTCGCCGCCGAGGGCCCTCCGAGCCCTGCCCATCATTGCCCTCGCGAACCAGAGGCGGCGCCGCCGCGCCTAGAACGCCCGGCGGACGAGGCGCGACGGCTTGACGCCGACCATCAACAGGAGCGCCTAGCCAACGTCCTATACTCGACGACCCACAGGTTCAGGTGAAGCTGGGGATCGGCGAGACTGTAGTACAGCTTCTGCCGTCTCTGCAGACGGATGCTCACCTTCCCGCAGTCCTCGGCCAGGAAGACCGGGTTTCGCCCCTGCGGGTTGTCGGCCAGCTCGGCGAACGGCGGGACGTCTTCGGCTCGACTGGTGATCTGATACCGAAAGGTGATGGCGAACGTGTTCCGGGGCACAGCCCGGGAGAGGTCGATCTCCTTGAACATTTACCGCTCGGTCCCCCGGTACGACCAGTCCAGGAGCTCGACCGGGTGCAGGACTCGGATGTCGAGCCCTCGCTCCTTCAGCCCCTTTTCGATCTGTAGCGAGCAGCCGGGGTTGCCGCTCACGACTACTTCGGCGCCGCTCTCCTTGATCCGCTCGATCTTCCGATCGAGGAACTGCTGAGCCAGCTCCGGATACAGAAGGTTGTAGACACCAGCGCTTCCGCAGCAGAAGTCCGACTCAGTGAGCTCGACGATCCGAAGCTCCGGTATCGCTTTCAGGATCGTTCGGGGCTCCTGCCGGACTCTCTGACCGTGGGCGAGGTGGCAGGCGTCGTGGTACGTGACCGTGCGCCTCACCGGTCGCAGCCGACCGTTCAGTGGAACCTGGGCCAGGAGCTGGGAGACGTCCCGCACCTTGCCGCTGAAGGCGATCGCTTTCTCGGCATAGACCGGGTCGCCGTGAAGCAGCTCCCGGTACTCCTTCATGACCGAGCCGCAGCCCGCCGCGTTGACGACGACGACGTCAACCGCTGCCCGCTCGAAGATGTCGATCGTCTTCCTCGCCATCTGCTTGGCCTGTTCTCGTTCCCCCTCGTGGACGAGGAGGGAGCCGCAGCACTCCTGATCCCTCGGAATCACGACCTCGTAGCCGTTCTCGCTCAAAACTCGGGCCGTTGCGTAATTGACGTGGGAGAAGAAGAAGCGCTGGACGCAGCCGGTGAGAAGCCCCGCCCTCCCACGCCTCTCACCCTTGGCCGGGACTATTTCCGGCAGGTCCGTGCGCAGGCTCTGGTCGGGGATGGTGGGAAGCAAGCTCTCCATCTGCCCCAGGCGGCCGAAGAGGCCCAGGATCCCCGAGGCCCTGACCAGCTTCTGGAGGCCGGACCGCTGGTAGAACCTGAGGAGGCTGGTCATGGTGCGTAAGCGCCCGAGGTCGGTGAAGGAATGGAGGATGAAATCGCGGAACCGACGATCGGCAGGAGAATACTGATAGAGCCGATTGACCTGGCCCCGAGCCGCTTCCATCAGGAAGCCAAACTTGACGCCCGACGGGCAAGCCGTCTCACAGGCCCGGCAGAGGAGACAGAGGTTCATGTGCCGGGTGAAGCTGTCGGCGATGCCGATCTTGCCCTCCGCGGCCGAGCGGATGAGCCAGACCCGTCCGCGCGGGCTGTCCATCTCGTTCCCGAGGACGAGGTAGGTCGGGCACGTGGGGAGACAAAACCCGCAGTGAACGCAGTCGAGGTAGAGCTCGGTGTCCGGCGGATCGAGCTGATCGAAGGCGCTCGCGCCGGTCTTCTCGGTCGGAGGCACGGCCATGTCAAATCCCTCCCACGAACCGTCCCGGATTCAGGAGGCGCTGAGGATCGAACTCGGCCTTCGGCCGCTGCATGAGGGGCCCGGCTGTCCCCAGCAACCCCCACACGTCCACCCGCCGCTTGATCTCGGGCGGCGCCTCCAGGATGATGAGGTTCCCCTCGACCTCCTGGGTGAAGGCCCGAAGTCGGGTCACCGCCTCGGCGACCCCAGGCTCGAAGTGCTCAGGTGAGGCGGCATCGCGGGCGGCGAGGTGGTATCGGATGATCCCTGACGCCGCCTCGGACACGACCCCCAGCACCAGACCGTGCTGAGTGGCGACCTCCTCCCCCCGCTTGACGGCCTCGGCCACCTGGGAGAGCAGGACGCTCGCCTTGAGGACCACCCGACGGCCGTCGCCCAGGGCAAAGTCCTGCGTCGCCCGCCAGAAGTCGTGGTGCACGCTGCCGTCCAGCACGTGCGCCTCGGGGATGTCCGTCTCTCGGCAGAGGCGCCTCACCGCCTCGAGCTGAGCATCCACCGCTTCGCTGCGAACGCTGCCGATCGCGACGGCTAGCCCATACCGGTCCGGCGGCCACGGGAGCCCGGCGTGCTCCGCGACCCGACGGGCTGCCTCGGGGTTCAGGAGCTCCACCGCTGACGGCACCAGGGGCGAGTCGAGGATCCTCGCGACCACGGCCTTCGCCACGTCGATCGAATCGAGCGGGGCCAGACACGTCTTCTCGACTGGGGGCACGGGGTGGAGCCGGAAGGTCGCCTCGACGATGATCCCCAGCGTTCCGAGGGAGCCGATGTACAGCTTGTTCACATCGTATCCCGCCACGTTCTTGACGACTTTCGCGCCGCCCTTGGTGACCTTCCCGTCGGCGTGGACCACCCGGCTGGCGATCAGAAGATCCCGCGAGGCGCCGTAGCGAAGCCTCCTCGGGCCGCTCGAGTTGGTGGCCAGGATGCCTCCGAGCGTGGCGAGATCGGCATAGGCCGGATCCAGGGCGATGAACTGCCCGTGGCGACCCAGGACGGCCTGGGCCTCTTTCAGCCGGGTTCCGGCTCGGAACGTGGCGGTCATGTCCCCGGGCTCGTAGTCCACCAGTCCGCTCAAGCGAGAGAGAACGAGGACGAGGTCGACGCGCTCCGGGATGCCGCCCAGCGCCATCTTCGTCCCGCTTCCCCGGGGAACGACCTTGAGCGCCTCGGCCGAGGCAAGGGCCATGATGGCCGAGACCTGCTCTACCGAGCCGGGGACGACGACAGCCCGGGGGGCCGCTCCGTCGACGGCGTACGATGAAGCGGAAGGCCCCGCCAGGACGTGCTCCTGGCCGAGCAGGTCCTTCAGGCGCTGGACCAATGCATCGTCGGAGAGCATGAGGTCCTCCTATGCGCTCCCGAGTACCTTCTGGAGAATCTCGCGCTGTCCAGCGGGTCCCGTCTCGGCACCAGTCGTGGCCGTGGGGAAGATCTTCCCTGGGTTGAAGAGGCCGTCCGGGTCGAACACCTTCTTGACCTTCCGCATCGCGTCCAGATCATCCCCCGTGTACATCAGAGGCATGAAATCGCGCTTCTCCAACCCGATCCCATGCTCCCCGGTAAGACTGCCGCCCATCCCGACGCAGGCCTTGATGATCTCGGAACCCATTTCTTCAGCCTTCTGCATCTCCCCCTCGTTCCTCGAGTCGTAGAGGACGAGCGGGTGGAGGTTCCCATCACCCGCGTGAAAGACGTTGGCGACCCGGAGGCCATATTTCCGCGAGAGCTCCCCAATGAAGCTCATGATCGAAGGAAGCTTGGTCCTCGGGATCACCGAGTCCTGGACGTAGTACTCGGGGCTGATCTGCCCCATCGCGGCGAACGCGGCCTTTCGCCCCTTCCACAGCAACAACCGCTCGTTGTCGTCCCGCGCCACCCGGACTTCCCTGACGCGATTCTCCTTGCACACGTCGATGATGGGATCCACCAGGGCGTCCACCTCGTCCCTGGGCCCGTCCACCTCGACGAGGAGAACGGCCACGGCGTCCAGCGGATAGCCCGCCCCGACTCCCTTCTCCACCGCCTGGATGCTGTTGTTGTCCATCATCTCGATGGCGACCGGGATGATTCCGCGGGCCACGATGCCCGAGACCGTGTTCGACGCGTCCTCGATGGTCTCGAATACGCCCATCAAGGTCTTGACCGCCTCGGGCTTACGCATGATCCTGACGACGACCTTGGTGGCGATCCCGAAGGTTCCCTCCGAGCCGACGAAGACCCCGGTGAGATCGTAGCCGAGAGGATCCAGCGTCTTCCCTCCGAGCTTCAGGATCTCCCCACTGGGGAGGACGACCTCCAGCCCGAGGACATGATTCGTCGTAACCCCGTACTTCGGCGTGCGCGGGCCACCGGAGTTCTCGCCGACGTTTCCGCCGATGCTGCACGCCGTCTGGCTGGCCGGATCGGGGGAGTAGTAATAGCCCCGGGGGGCTAGGGCGTTGGTGAGCCAGGCGTTGACCATGCCGGGCTCGACCACGGCCCGCTGATTCTCGTAGTCGAGCTCCAGAATCCGATTCATCCGGTTCATCCCGATCAGGACTCCGCCCTCGATCGGCAGGGCTCCCCCGGAAAGCCCCGTTCCGGCTCCGCGGACCACAAACGGAATCTTCTCACGGTGGCAGACCCTCACGACACCGGCCACCTGCTCGGCCGAGCGGGGAAGCACGACGATTTCCGGCATGGCCTTGAAAACCGTCAGGCCATCGGTCTCGTAGACCCGCAGCTCCCCGGGATCGACGACGATGCCCTCGTTGCCGACGATCCCGGTCAGCTCCCTGGCGATCCGTTCCTTATCCATCACCCGCACCTCCCCGTGCCAGATGCCACACCGCTCGGATGCCGAGGCGTCGCATCATCTGGAGCCGTCGACCGGGACGATCCTCGCATCCACGATGAGCAGTCCCTGTTCGTAAACGATTACCGGGTTGAGGTCCATTTCGCTGATCTCAGGGTGTTCCACGACGAGGTTGGACACCTGGACGAGGAGCTGTCGCAGGGCCGCCACATCGGCGGGTCCTCGCCCCCGAACGCCTTTGAGAACCCGCGCTCCCGAGATTTCGGCGATCATCTCCTCCGCATCCCGCTCCGTCAACGGCGCGATCCGGAACGCGACGTCCCTGAAGACCTCGACCAAAACGCCCCCGAGCCCGAACATGATCGCGTGGCCGAACTGGAGGTCTGTCGTCACCCCGATAACCACCTCGTGTCCCGGAGGTGCCATCGCGCTCACGACGACCCCGCCATCCCTCGCCCCGATCCGCCGCACGATCTCCTGGATGGTATCAAACGCCTTCCGCACGCCTGCCTCATCGGTCAGGTTGAGGATGACCCCACCGACGTCGCTCTTGTGTGGCACATCGACGGAGTTGATCTTCACTGTTACCGGAAAGCCGACCGCCCGCGCAGCGCGGATCGCTTCCTCAGCGGTTCCCGCTTGACGGAAGGCGACCATCGGGAAGCCTTCGCGGGCGAGGAGGCTCATCGAGTCCGCGGTCGGAAGGGCCTGTCGTTCCTCGGCGGGGTGCGTAACGGGGGGCCGCTCAGTCATGGAGGAGAACCTCGAGCGATTGAAGCGCACATGGCAACTGAGCGCTCTAACCGCTCGCTCCGGTGTCGGAAAGACCGCAACCTTCTTCTCCTGCAGCAGCCTCCGTTCTGCCCGCTCGACCTCCGCACCCCCCAGGTAGGCAACCAAGTCGCATCGGCCCGGGGGCATGATCCGGCTGGCGCCAGGGATCGGGTCGCCGAAGATCGACATCACCACGTCGTAGTGCCCCTCGGCCGCTGTGAGGACCGTCCGGTACCGCTCAGCGTCGGTGTCGCCCGTCAGGTCAAGCGGGTTTCCGACAATGCAGTGCGACGGGAGGAGCTCCCGCAACCGGCCGGAAAGGGCCGGCGGGAGCGGGACCACGCTGAACCCTTCTTCCTCGGCGACGTCGGTGGCGATAATGGCCGATCCTCCGGAGCTGGTGATGATCAGCATCCGTGGACCCAGAGGGGCGGGGACGTAGGCCAGCGCCTTGGCGAAGTCGTAGAGCTCTTCGAGAGTGGAGGCGCGGTGGATGCCGAGTTGCCGGAAGACCCCGTCATAAATCGCGTCGCTCCCGGCCAGCGACCGCGTATGCGACTCGGCGGCTTGGCGGCCCCGCTCGGTTCGCCCCGCCTTGAAGATCACGATGGGCGTCCGGCACTTCCGAACGGCGGACAGGAACTTGGCTGCGTCCTTCACACCCTCGATGTAAAGGGCAATCACCTTCGTGTTCGGGTCGTCTGCAAAGAAGTCGATAAGATCCGCTTCGTCAACGTCAGCCCGGTTCCCCAGGCTCACAAACGCCGAGAACCCGAGCCCGTCCTCGGAGGCCCAGTCGCTCAACGCCGCGCCGACGGTCCCGCTCTGCGAGACAATCGCCATCTCGCCTCTCCGGGTGATAAGCGGCCACGACGCGCATAGGTTGTGGTATGGATAGTTCACGCCCTGGCAGTTCGGACCAACGAGCCGAATGCCGCAACGGGCGGCATTCCGGGCAAGTTCTTCCTGCAGAGCAGCCCCCTCCTCCCCGGATTCCGCAAATCCCCCGCTGATGATTATCGCGGCGCGGACGTTCCGCTCTCCCAGCTGAAGGATAGTGGCCGGCACCAGCTTTGCCGGGATGATGACGACCGCAAGGTCAATACCCTCGGGGAGATCTCCCGGCGATTTGACGGAAGTCGTCCCCAGGATCTGCTCCCCCTTCGGACCTCTCCCGGAAAGCCAGCTTCCCGGATGTTCCGGAATATCTGGAAGCCCATCTTTTCGGGATTGGCGGAGGCCCCGATGACAGCGATCCGCGTGGGGTGGAATAGGGGCCGCAAGGATGACGACATCTCTCACCTCTCCAGAAGGATGCCGAGACTCTAGCAAAAAGGAGGGGCGGCCCGCCAGCCCCTTCCTCCAGACCGGGCAGAGCCACCTCCCGTCACTCGGGAGGAGTCTCGAGCCGGACCCCAGTCTCGGCGTGCCCTGGAAGGGTTGCGCCATTCGCCCTCTTGCCGCGCGCGAGGGCCTTCGTGTATCTTCGTGTGGCAGGCGCGACCTGGGTAGCCGGCTCGCAGACGCGGCCGAGCGCGGTTCCTGAGACAGCAATAGCCAAGGAGGGAGTTGGGGATGAAGAAGAAAGGGACGGATGCGGCCCCCCCCCGGACGGCGAAGGACGCACTCGAGATCACGCACGCGCGCACCCGAAAGACGTACTCGGTACCGATCTTCGAGGCGGGCGTCGAGGGAGACACGGCGATCCGCGGGATCGACCTGCGCCAGATCAAGGCCGACGAGAACGAGTTCGGCCTGATGAGCTACGACCCCGCGTTCATGAACACGGCATCGTGCAAGAGCGCGATTACCTTCATCGATGGCGACAAGGGCATCCTGCGCTACCGGGGCTATCCGATCGAGCAGCTCGCCGAGGCTGCGACGTTCCTGGAGGTGGCGTGGCTGCTGCGCAACGGCGAGCTGCCGACGCAGCCCGAATACAACCAGTGGGCGCACGACATCACATACCACACCTACGTGCACGAGAACATTCGAAAGTTCCTCGAAGGGTTCCGCTACGACGCGCACCCGATGTCGATGCTGTGCAGTGCCGTCGCGGCCCTTTCGTCCTTCTACCCGAAGGCGAAGGACATCTTCGACCCCGAGCAGCGCAACCTGGCGATTATCCGCCTGCTCGCGAAGGTGCCAACGATTGCGGCGTTCGCCTACCGGCACCTGAGAGGGCTACCATTCGTCTACCCCAACAACGACCTGCCATATACGGAGAACTTCCTGTCGATGGTCGCGCGGATATCGGAGCCGAAGTACGAGGCGAACCCCGTCTTCGTGCGCGCACTCGAGGTGCTGTTCATCCTGCATGCGGACCATGAGCAAAACTGCTCGACAAATGCGGTGCGCTCGGTCGGCTCATCGCACGTCGATCCGTTCTCAGCACTGGCAGCGGGGATCACCGCCCTCTTCGGCCCGCTGCACGGCGGCGCGAACGAGCAGGTGCTGCACATGATCACGGAGATCGGCCACCGGAACAACATCCCCGCGTTCATCGAGGGAGTGAAGTCGGGGAAGGGGCAGCGCCTCATGGGCTTCGGACATCGAGTCTACAAAAGTTACGATCCGCGCGCGAAGATCGTGAAGCGGCTCGCTCACGAGGTGTTCGAGCAGGTCGGGATGGATAAGGACCTCGATATCGCGTTGGAGCTCGAACGCATCGCGCTGTCGGACGACTACTTCATCTCGCGGAAGCTCTATCCGAACGTAGATTTCTACACGGGACTGGTCTACCGCTCGATGGGATTCCCCCCTGACTTCTTCACCGTGTTGTTCGCGGTCGCACGCACCGCCGGGTGGCTCGCGCAGTGGGAGGAGATGCTGCTCGATCCGGAGCAGAAGATCGCCCGGCCGCGCCAGATCTACGTCGGGGCGGGCGAGCGAGCATACAAGAGCCAACTCACTACCAAGGCACCGGCCCCGAGGAAAGCCTCCGCTCGGAGGTAACGGAGGGCACTCGGTCAAGCCTCGGCGAGTCTCGCGCGCAGCCACGCTGGCACGACGGATAAGACCTCCGGGTTGAACTTCAATTCCCCGTGGTTGTACCAGCGCGGCAAGTACCGTACGAACGCGTTCTCGGACGAGACGTCTGGCCTCAGGTGAGCGTTGACCTCGTGCAACGTGGCGCCCGGCAGCCGCTCCGCCAGGCCCCTCGTGCCCGCGATGATGTTGGGGATGTCGCGAGCAGCGTGGATCAGCAGGCAGGCCCTCGCGCGCTGGGGTACCTCGCCCAGGTGATTGAGCAGCTCCACGACATACCCGGAGTAGGGCTCTCGCACCAGCGGGCTGGGAAAGTTCTCGAACATCCAGCGACCTTGCGGCGAGATCTCCTGCACGGCCGCCGGCGATACAGCAATCGCCAGGTCGGCGTCGGCCATCAATGCCAGCCGGCCCCCCAAGCTGTGGCCGATCGCCACGACCGGGCCATCGGCCGACAAGAAGTCGAGCGCCGCCTGTTGGTCGTCCAGGACGCCTGCGCCAATCGGCGCCAGGTTTTCGCCATGGCCCCGTAAGTCGATGCACAGCGCGCGACACTGAGCGCCTTCGACGACGGCCAGGGCAAGGGCGAGCATGTCCTCCTTCGCCCCCCCGTAGCCGTGACAAATAACGGCGGCGCCGCGCGCCGTATCGGGCTCGAAGAGATACGCCGGAATCCCGTGGCCGTCCGGCGAACGAAGGTCGGCCACGCGGCGGACATGCATGGCGAGGACACTACGACTTCGCTATGTGACCTTGGCCTTGTCCTGCCCCGGTTGCCGGAGGAGGCGTCGGAGGAGCTTGCCCGTTCCAGGGCCGCCCGGCCCCGGGGCACGCGGCATCTGGTCGACGAACTCGACCTCACGGGGCAGCTTGTACACGGCGATCTTCCCCTTGCAGAATTCGATCAGCTCCGCCTTGAGACCTTCGGACCGCTGCTGACCGGGCTTGAGCGCGACGAAGACCTTCGTTTTCTGACCCATGACCGCATCGGGAACGCCGATCACGCCCGCATCGGCCACGGCGGGGTGGGTCACCAAGACATCCTCGATCTCCTCGGGGCCAATGCGGTAGCCGGAACTCTTGATCAGATCGTCCTCGCGGGCGAGGAACCAGATGTACCCGTCCTCGTCCATGCTGACCATGTCACCCGCGCGACACCAGCCCTCCCTCACAGAACTCCGTTGCTTCTCCGGATCGCGCCAGTAGATGGTCCCCGTGGGGCCCCTCGCCCACAGCTGGCCGGTCTCGCCGGGCTTGCAATCCTTCCCCTCTTCGTTGACCACTCGCAACTCGTACCCGGGAATCGCCGGTCCGATCGATCCGGGCTTGACCTTCCGCGTCGCGGCCGAACTGATGAAGACGAACATCATCTCCGTGGTCCCGAGCCCCTCGAAGATCTCATGGCCGAACTTCGCCTTCCAGTCGAGATACGTCTGGGCCGTCAAAGACTCACCGCCCCCGGTGCAGAGCTTCAGGGAACTGAGGCTGTACCGTTTCCCGGCGTCGGGCACCTGTAGCAGCTTGCGATAGGCTGTGGGAAGGGCCGATAGAACCGTCACCTTGTGGTTCTGAATCGTCTCGAACATCCCCTCCGGCGTGAAGCGGGGCAGGAGCGAGAGCGCTGCGCCGAATCGATAGGGGATGGTGGCGGCGGCAGAGTACCCTGCCGCCATCGCGAGGGGGGCGGCGCTGAGAAGAACGTCAGCTTCCGTGAGACGCCAACAGTATTTGCCGAAGCCATCCGGAACAATGAGGGCCTCCTCAACGAAATGAGCCGTGCCCTTCGGCAGGCCCGTGGTTCCGGAGGTATAGAGGAGGACCGACACGTCCATACGATCCCGTCGCACAGGGTCGCACGTGGGCTCGCCCGAGTCGAGCAGCTCCTGATAGGGGAGGTACCCCTTTTTCTTGATCTCGTCCGCTTCCCCACCAACAACAATGATGTGCTTGACCGTTTTCAGCTCGGGTTTCGCCTTCTCAAGCTCCTCCAGGAGTGCCGCGGCCACGATGACTGCCTTGACCTCGGCATTGTTGAGGACGTGGGCGATCTCGGCACGGGAGAAGAGGGCGGAGGTCGGCAGGATCACGCCCCCGATTTTCAGAACTGCGAAGTTCGCCACGATCGCCGGCGGAATATTGGGCAGACGCAGTGCGACCCGATCCGCCACTTCGATTCCCAGCTTCGTCAGCGCGCTTCCCAGCTTGTTGACTTGGGCCAGGAGGGCCTTATAGGGGATTCGCTTGTCTTCGAAGTAGAGGGCCACCCGGTCCCCCTTCCCCCCGGCGACGATCTTATCCAGTAGCTCTTCGGTACTGTTCAACCGGTGAGGGATCTCCTTGAACTCCGGAAGCGTGTAGATGCGCTGCGGCCGGAGCTCGCTCGGTGGCAGGTAGTCGGCAGGTATGCTCCCCATCGTTTCCCCCTACTCGTTCGTCAGGTTCAGCAGCGCCTCTCCGGAAACGACGGAGACCGGAGTGTTCGGGAATTGAGAGCCAATGGGCGCCGCTGCCCTCCGCCCGCCGAACAGCTCACCGGCAGGACCGGAGGGCAGCTCGCACCTTCGATCGTCGCGAACCCGATCGAAAGGCTACGCCATCACCTTCGCGGGCGCGCCTTCGGGCACCGTGGGGCGCCGCGCCAGAAGCTCGGCCAACAGCGCGACCACCGCCAGGCCCGCCGCCCAGTAGAAGGCAGCCTGGTAATTCTGGTACTTGTCGAACAGCGTGCCGGCGATCCGCGGGCCGATGAGACCGGCCACCCCCCACGCGGTGAACAGCAGACCGTAGTTGATGCCGGCGTTCTTGGTGCCCCAGAAATCCGAGGTCGTGGAGGCGTTCACCGAGAGCTGGGTGCCGTAGCACCAGTAGATGACGAACACCATGACGAACAGCATTCCGGCGTTACCGCCCGCGAGGTACAGGAGCGGCATGGCCACGGCCGAGATCGCAATCATGAGCCGCAGGACGTTCAGCCGGCCCATGGCGTCGGACATCCAGCCCGAAAGGATCCGGCCCGAGGCATTGCCGAACGCCCCGACGACGATGGCCGTCGTCCCGAGTGCCGCCAACCCCACGCTCTTGGCGTATGGGACGAGCTGGCTGATCGCCATGAAGCCCGCTATCGTGCCGAGGCAGTAGGCGATCCACATGAAGTAGAAGGCAGGCGTCTTGAGCGTCTCGCCCGCGGTGAACTCATGAGTCGTCGCCGCGGCCTTGGCCGCCGGGGCCGGGCTCCAGCCTGGCGGCCGGTAGCCCGCGGGTGGGTTCTTCAAGAGGAAAGCCCCGACCAGCGTCATGACGAGGAAGATGACCCCCAGGACCTGGAAGGTCGTCCGCCACCCGTAGGTCGGGATCAGCCAGTTCCCCGCAAGCGGGCCGAAGATGGCCGATCCACCGCCGTAGCCCGCGACCGCGAGCCCCACCGCCAGGCCCCGCTTGTCAGGGAACCACTTCGCCATGACGGGAATCGGTGTCGCGTAGCCGAAGCCATTACCGATTCCGCCCAAAACGCCGAACGCGAAGAATATCCAGCCGAGGGTCGTAGTCCAGGCGCTGAGGAAGAACCCAATGCTGACCAGCACGCCGCCGATCACCGAGATCCAGAACGGCCCCTTCTTGTCCTGCAGCCGCCCGGCCAGGACGAACGAGATCGCGAACACGAAGATCGCGATCGATATGATCAAGGAGGTGTCGGCGCGCTTCCAGCCGAACTCCTTCTCGAGCGGCGCGACGAACACGCTCCACGCATAGAGCGTGCCGAGGGCGAGGTTCATGGAAAGTCCGCCAACGACCCGCCACCACCGACTGATGTGCTCCTCTGCGGCCATCTCCTAACTCCTCTCCGGTCGCGGCGGCACCCCCTTCGAAGGTGTCAGGACCCCGCGGATCCGACCGTCGATCGCGGGAAGTCTTCGTCGACTGCGACACCCTTCGGGCCAACCTGTCGAACGACCTCGTCCCAGTAGCAGTCCTCAGTCCATGCCCCGGGAGCTACTTACAACCCCGAGTCATGATCTCTCTTCTCGCCCCTCACCTCCTCTCACGGTTCCGACGGGCGCGCCGGTAACTCGCTGTTTCCGCGTCAAGGGCTGCCTTGTTAGGAAGCAAACGGCGGAACCAAACAAGGCTCGAGGGGACAGACAGCAAGAAAGGGCGCGAACGGCAGCGGAATCGGCCCGGGTGGGAGCCTGTCCAAGACCGCGCCCGCGACCCGGTTTTTCACTACTCGTGACGCTGACGCCGTCGAACCCATGTGTTGGTGCTCCTCAGGAAGGGCCGGCCGCAAAGTAGTGGCGCGTTCATATCACGCGTTTCCAGACCTTGTCAAGCCCCTGTCGACGGGGCTGGCCCAGGGGCCACCGGGCCGCTGCAACGCCGCTCCCTCACGCCGGATTCGCGGTCCTCGGCGGCCGTCCAGTTCGCGGTGCGTCCGCGAGTGGGCCGTTGACCTGGCTCCCCCGCAACCGGTAGAATCCAGCCACTCCCCGGATGATTCCGGTGAGATGAGGACTCCGCACGGGGATGGTAGGTCGTATATGCTATCCCCGCACGGTCAGACCGGTCATCCAGAGCCGGCCAAAGCCTGTCTGGGGGGCGGAATCTTCACGCGGAGGCACGGAGACCGGGGCAGACCCGGGAAAAGAAGGAGATCCTCGTGAAGCGACCCCTCTTCCCCTTCTCAGCAATCCTCGGCCAAGACAAGATGAAAAAGGCGCTCGTCTACAACGCCATCGATCCCTCCTCCGGCGGCGTTCTGATCCGCGGACAGAAGGGCACGGCCAAGTCCACGGCCGTCCGGGGCATCGCCGAGCTTCTGCCCCCGCGCCTCGTCGTGCACGGGTGCCCATTCGCCTGTCACCCCGACCAGAAAGAGGGCCTCTGCCCGGAGTGTCAGGCCAAGATGGAGAGAGGGGAGGCGCTCGCCCTCGCCGAGACCTCCACGCCGGTGGTGGAGCTTCCACTCAATGCCTCGGAGGATCGGGTCGTGGGATCCATCGACATCGAGGCGGCGCTGAAGATGGGGCAGAGGGCCTTCCAGCCGGGAATCCTGGCCCGGGCCCACCGGGCCATTCTGTACGTGGACGAGGTGAACCTTCTGGATGATCACATCGTGGATCTCCTCCTCGATGTCGCCGTCACCGGGGTCAATCTGGTCGAACGGGAAGGGGTGAGCTACGCGCATCCGTGCCGGTTCATTCTGGCCGGGACCATGAATCCCGAGGAGGGAGAGCTGAGACCCCAGCTCCTGGACCGGTTCGGCCTCTGCGTGGAGATCCAGACCGAGCGGGCCAAGGAGCACCGAAAGGAGATTGCCCGTAGGGCCCTGGCTTTCCAGGCCGACCCTGAAGGGTTCGGATTGAAGTGGCAGGCTCCCCAAGAGCTGCTCCAAGCTGAGATCGCGAGGGCTCGGGAGCTTCTCCCCACTCTGAGCCCCTCGGAAGATCTGGTGAGCCTTGCGGCCGAAGTCGCCGAGGAGACAAAAGTGGACGGCCATCGGGCCGAGATCACGATGCTGAAGGCAAGCCTCGCCGCCGCGGCCCTTCGGGGGCAGCGGGAGCCGGCCCCGGAGGACCTTCGGGACATCATCGAGCTGAGCCTCTGCCACCGCATCAAACGCCTGCCCTTCCAGGAGACGGCCCTCGACACCAAGACGCTGGATCGTCTGGCCGGAGCGTTCCTGGCAAGGAGGCATCTTTGACGCGGAGGCGTCGTCCTCGGTCTCGGCCGCCGTCGATCCGAACGAGTCCCCGGACATGAGCCGCGCATCCGCGACGGCGCATGCCAGCAGGGATGGCGGACTCCGGGAGGGACCAGAGGGGGGAACGGGTTCCGGCGGGCCCGGGAGCGCCCGCGCGGCAGTCCGCGTGTGTCACTGCGGTCAGGATGATTGCCCCTATAGGCCCTACGAGCAGGAGATGCAACGGGTCAGATTCGACGAGGCGCTTCTCCACCGGGTGATGGAGGGTTTCAATCCCCATCTCCTCACGCCCAAGAAGGAACGCCGATGGCGGGACATGCCGGGGAAACGGAGCACCGCGCGGACGGAGCTTAGGCGCGGCCGCTACATTCGCGCCTTCCACGCCGGCCCTCTCTGTCGCGACATCGCCCTCGATGCGACCGTCCGGAGTGCCGCCCTGCACCAGCAACAGCGAGAGCGACGCGGGATGACCGTCAGCGTGGAGCCGTCAGACCTCCACGCCAAGGTCCGAGAGCGGAAGGTAGGGAATCTGCTCCTCTTCGTGGTGGATTGCAGCGGCTCCATGGGCACGCAGCGGCGGCTCCTCGCCACCCAAGGGGCGATCCTCTCCATGCTGGTGGACGCCTACCAGCGCCGGGATCGAGTCGGCCTCGTCACCTTCCAGGAGCAGTCCGCCGCCGTCATTCTGCGCCCGACTTCCAGCATCGAGCTGGCCAAGACGGCTTTCCAATCCCTGACAACCGGAGGCACGACCCCTTTGTCGAGGGGGCTTCTGACTGGCTACGAGCTGATCCAGCGGGAGCTTCGTCGGGAGCGGAAACTCATCCCCGTGCTGATTCTGGTCAGCGACGGCTGGGCCAACGTCTCGATGAGCGACAGGGCGCCAGTCGAGGAGGCTGGTCTGCTCGGGGAGCTCATCCGGGCCCGAAAGATCCGCAGCATCGTCCTCGGTACCGGGGGCCAAGGCTGGCGGATGTCTGACGGGCGTAACTTTGCGCCGGCCCAAGAGCTGGCCGTTACGATGGGCGGGGAATTCTATCCCATGGACGAGATCAGCGCTGAGCGTATCCTGGCTGTCATCGGCCACGACCGCGCGATCTACGCCTGACCCGTCGGCGTCCGCCGCCAGGGCCGCCCGCACGTCACGGGCGCCGGACGCCGACGAATAGACGAATGACGATGGCTGGACGCGAGGGTTCGAACATCTCGGCTCCAGCGACGGGAGGAAACGCTACATGGTTCCAGAGCAGGAACGGAAACGCATGGAAGAGCGGTTCGGGGAGGTCGGCACGGGCCTCACCGAGCTTACCATCCAGGGGAAACGCTACGAGCTGTACCAGCTGCTCAGACTCTTGGGAATGGACCATGCCGACATCCGGCCGATCGACGCCCACTACGTCGACGGCTCCGACCGGTTTGCCATCCGCTATTTCGACTTCGAGGAGCGCGTCATCGTCGCGTACGAGTTCGACGCCGAATTCGGCTACCGCGGGGAACACGGGGCCCACATCGACGAGTGGATGGGGGAGGACTACTACAATTTCCCCTGGGCCATCTTCTGCCCCGACTCCCCCTGAGGCCGCCCGGCACTTCCCACCTCGGATCCCGATCGACGGCCGCCGGAGCCCGTGAGATGGAAGAACCATCACGGATCGCCCCCCAGCGCCGGTACATCGAGCGGCGGGCCGAAGAGCTGCTGGAGCGGATCCCTTTCATGGAGGATGCCGAGCTCCGGTGGACCGTCCGAGTCCTTCGGGATTGCCTCCCCCCGACGCCGCAGGAGGAAATGCTCGGCGACTTCAACGAACACCTCGAGCTGCATCAGATGCGGCACGTCGTGCAGGGCTTTGTCTCGCGGTACACAGAGCATGCCCTGCAGGCCTTGGAGGCAAAACAGTTCACGCCGGGCACCAGCCTGGAGGACCTGACGGATGAAGAGCTTCAGTCGATGTCGGCAGCCGAGAAGTGGGGGCTCCTGCAGCGTACAGACTCAGCCTTGCACCCCTATCAGCTCCGACGGGAGCTCGCAAGGCTCTTCATGTGCCTCGACTTCAACCTCTTTCACGACCCCAGCCTCGGAGAGGCGGCGATCGAGTTCGATGCCTACCTCGACGTCCTGGAGAGGTTGCAACGCCTCCCTGACACGGCGATTGAGGGACTGAAGGAACAGGTCCTCGCGGCCTTGAGCGGTGTCGATTTCCGAGACGCCTCGGCCATGGATCCGGTGTTGATCACCCTCCGCGAGACAATCGGCCGGGGGGTTGGCCTCGTTCCGCCCTTCGACCACCTGTTCGGGGAGCGGATGGCGCTATGGCCACCCACGCCGCCGCTCGAACTGCCTGAAGTGCTGAATCCACAGATCAGCCAAGCGGTCGGGGGGATGAATCTCTCGCAGCTCCAGAGCTCTCTCCGCGTCCTTCTCGAGCTCATGGGGCTCGAGGAGCAACAACGAGAGTTCGAGCCCATCCGGTCGAGGTACCGCAGCCTCGGCGAAATTCCGGTGGAAGCGCTCACCGCCTTCCTACCGCGGCTATCGATGCGGCTGGGCGACCGCACCATCTGCGATTTCGCGCTTCGATACCGCTCAGGGCGCCTGTGGGCAAGGGAGCCGATCAACCCGGGGGCGTGGAAGCTCCTCCCGTTCAAGGACAAGTTCATGGTCCTGGAGGCGGACAACGACGCGATGGATTCTCTTCAGGCCGCCCGACACCTGTCGCGCCTCTTGCTCACCGAACGATACGAGCTCCTCTTCGACCCGGCCTATCAGGTCGGCCTGACTTACCAGCCGATCTATCAGCGCGTCCTCGACCGGTGCATGACAGAGCGCCGGAATGCCGACGATCTCCACAACCTCAACCGGCAAGTCACCCGGTTGATGTTGGAGCTGGAGGAGATAGTCCTGGACGTGGACAGGCCGGCCCGCTTTCTGGCAATCCGGGAGGTCATCGGGACCGGCCTCCAGTTCGCCTCGGCGCCGGATGAGGGTTGATGTCGGCGCCACCAGACCCCCGGAGCGTGGCGGAGGCCCTGGAGACTCAGGCCCGCGCTCAGGAGGCCGATGGAAATTGGATCGGCCTCCTCGAGACCCTCGCCCAGTTGGCCACGATGCTGAGAGAAGGGTCCGATGAGGCCCGGGCGCGAAGCGCCCTGGACCAGGCGTACCGGGTCGCCGGGACCATTGCCGATGAGTCGGGTATGGCGCTGGCGCTTTACCAGTTGGGCCTTCTCTACTATCTGCAAGGCGGCTGGGACCGGGCACTGGAGCTGTACCATCGGGCATTGGCCCTGCGCAGGCAGGCGGGTGACCGGGCGGGAGTCGCGATCACCCTCGGCGCGATCGCCGAGGCCTTCCAGGGTAAAGGCGCCTTTCGCAAGGCCCTGGAGATCTACGAAGAGAGCCTCGCTCTGAAGAGGGACCTCGGGGACGCGCCGGGCCTGACCCTCACCTGGAACAACATCGGGACCATCAGGGCCCGGATGGGAGATCTGTCAGGCGCGGTCGAGGCCTTCGAGACGAGCCTCCAGATCCAGGAACAACTGGGAGAGACGCCAGGGAGGGCAGTCACGGTGGCGAACATCGGCGGCATCCACCTGCGTCGGCAGAACTGGCCGGAGGCACTCCGATGCCTGGAACAGGCTCTGGCTCTGTACGAGAAGGTGGGGGACGCCATCGGCATAGCCACCACACTCAACAACCTCGGTCTCGTTCAGCGGCGACTCGGCGACCTGGATGGAGCCTACCAGCGATACGCGAGGACTAGGGAGCTCATGAGGGCGTCCGGCGACCTGCTCCGGGCCACCATCCCCGTTCACAACATGGCCTTGATCCACGAAGAGCGGGGGGAGTATCGGGAGGCTCTCCGCCTCATGGAGGAGGTCGTCGCCATCGACAAGCGGACCGGTCACCCCGACCTCAGACAGGACCTCGAGACCTTCGGGCGGATCCGGGCGAAGCTGGATCGGGAGCGGGACCGGCGCCCCTCCGGTTAGAGGTGCCGCCGCGCGGCGGATCAGCCCTTGCCGAGGATGTGGCTCTCCAACTCCTTCTCCGTCTCCCTCAATGTCGGGAAGGGTGATCGCTTGACCACATGCTCCTGGCGGTGGCCGCAGCCGGGACATCGCATCACGTGCACCACATCGATGTAGTAGTGGCCACAGTTGGGATCGACGGGGTCATCGGCCAACGAGATCCGCTCGAAGCTCTCCACGCAGTGAAATTGCCCCGTCCCGCTCCCGCACCGCTTGCAGACCATGAGCCCCCTCCGATACCACCTGACAAAAGGGGGCCCGCGGTGTCAACGGGCCCCCTCTTGCCTGCTCGAGAAGCCTCGCTCAGGCCTTCAGGAGGTTCTGCAGCGCCTCCTCGACGCCAACCAGCCGATCCAACTCGCGATCGGTCCTGGGGAAAGCCTCGGTAGGGTACCTGTCGGCGTCCTTGTCGAAGACGAGGAGAGCGGGCACCGCCTTCCCAAAGTCTTCCTCCAGCGCCCCTTTGGCCCCGAAGACGGCGCGCTTCGCCGAGGGGGGGCCGGTCACCGCGGCGTTGTAGGTCATGAACGCGGCCGGCTGCTGCGCAGTGTCCTGGACCTTGACGGTGATCCCCTTCTGCTCCAGCTGCTTGAGAAGGTCGAGGGCCTTCTTGTTGTCGCAGCGGAACTGAGCCCCGGGCTCTTGTTTACTACTGTAGTAAAACTCGACCTTCATCGAGATGACCTCCTGAAACATCACGCCCGCCTCAGCGGTCGTGAGGTGGATGATCTGGCCCCTCGCGGCCCAGGGACCGGGTAGCTGTTAAGCGAACGGGAAACCCGCCCGGACCGCGCTCGTCCCCGCGCAGTAGTCACACTTCGCGGGCGCGCTCGCTTTGGGGATGATCCGTGCGTAGGGCCACTCGCTCGCTGCGTCGTATCCCCAGTACGCCTGGGCAATGTGGGGGTCGAGCGCCTTCGTGTAATGTGGACACTCGAAGGGGTAGGTCTCGGCTGGCCAGGTTCCCTTTGCCATGCTGGATTGCCTCCTCTCCACGGCTTTGCCGCCGTCAGACACCGAACGCTTCTTTCCAGTGGTCCCGCCGCGACCCAATCCCGAACGCCTGCTCTCCGCGCTTTTCTCGCGGCGGCCGGACCCTGAACGCTTCGTCTCCGCAGCTTTCCCTCGGCGGCCGGACCCTGAACGCTTCGCCTCCGCGGCTTTCCCGCGGCGGGCGGACACGGACCGCCCGTGTCGTCGCCTAGCTCGCCGGCTTATAGGGCGTCCCGGCGATGATGAAGCGGGGCCGGCTCCCCACCAAGTCGGTGGCCGCCAGCTTCCCGGCCGACACGAGCTTTCCCCGGACGTTCTTGTACGTCGGTCCGTGCTTGTTGTCCGGAGCCCGGGCGTACAGGGGCGGGCTCACCTTGGTGGTGTCGGTGTACTGGGTCGCGTAGTCCTTTGTCTGGGCGAAGCCCGGCAGCTTATCGTGGGGTCCCTGCGCCGGCTCCGGCCCCTTCACCCGCTGGCCGTTCGTGAAGGTGACGGCATAGATCCCGTCACAGCCGGCGCACTTGGTCTTCCCGCTGAAGTTCCAGAAGGTGAACGGATCCATGTAGTTGACCACGTGGCACTTGGGACACTCCAACAGCAGGGAACAGTGCGCGTAGCTGATCTCGGCCATGCATTTCCTCCTTTTCCGTCAGGGCCGCGTGTCAGATGATCGCGTCGGCTTCGAGTTCGGCGATCTTGGTCTTCGAGAAGCCGCAGAGCTTGCCGAGGATGTACTCGTTATCCGCCCCCACTGGCTTGAACGCCCACTTATGGCGGGGCGGGGTCTCCGAGAGGTGGAAGGCCGGTCCCTGGCTCTGGACCTCGCCGAAGGTCGGATCGTCCAGCCACTCGAGCTCCCCACGCATGTGGAAGTGCTCCTGGTTCGACACCTCCTTCGAGTTCCAGACCGGCTGGTTGTTGATTCCCTCTTTGTTGAGGATATCGCGCGCTTGCTCCTTGGTCTTGTCCTTGGCCCAGGCCTCGATGGCGGGGTAGAGCTCGTACTGGCTCTCCGCCTTGACCCGCTCGTCGTGATGGGCGTACTTCTTCGCCAGGTCATCCCGCTTGATGAGCCGCATGAGCTTGGCGAAGTCGGCGTCAGAATACGCGCTGACCAGGATGTACCCCTCCTCCAGCTCCTGCGGGTTCTTGGAGTCGGGATACGAGGACTTGCCGCACTTGATGATCCCGTGGACGGAGAGCAGCGTGTCGTAGTTCCCCCAACGCTGGGGCACGAGGCCGTACCGCCCGTACAGAGCGATGCAGTCAGAGAGGTGGCGCTGGGCTCCCTGCACCTGGGAGTACTCCATGAAGTTCCCAAGCCCGGAGACGTTGTCGCGCCAGTACATGCACGCGAGGACCTGGAAGGCGCCCATCATCCCGCCCCAGTAGTCCATGATCCAGATCGTCTGCTTGGCGGGAAGGCCGCCCTTGTCCAGCGGCCAGCCAGTCACCGAGAAGCAGCCGCCCTGGGCCTGACCCAGGATGTCGTAGCTCGCCCGCTTCCGCCCGGGCCCCCAGCCACCAAAGCCCCCCAGCCATTGGTAGATGATCCGGGGATTGATCTGGGAGAGCTGCCGGTAGCCGATCCCCCAGCGGTCGAAGGTGCCGGCGCGGTAGTTCTCCACGACGCCGTCGCACTTGGCGGCCAACATCTTGACGATCGCTTGCCCTTCCGGTTTGTGGAAATCGACCGACAGGAAGTACTCGTTGTGGTTGGCCCCGAAAAAGCCGAGCCCGGTGCCCAGCTCGGGCATCTGTTTGGACAGGGGATAGAGCTTGGGCTCGTTGAAGGGGGTGGTGTGGCGCATCGGCTCGCCCCGGCGGGGCAGCTCGATCTTGATCACCTCCGCCCCCAGTTCGGCCAGATAGTTCGCGCAGGAAGGGCCGAGGATGTACTGGGTGCAGCTCAGAAACCGCGTCCCCTTGAGCGGCTCCGGCTTGGAGAAGGCCTTCTTCGGGTCAAAGACGTCTCGACAGAACTCTTCGAAGCTCAGTGTCTCAGCCATTTAGATCGCCCCTTTCTGGTGGAGCGCGTCCATGTCCGCCTTGGTGAAGCCCAGGAGTCGGCGGTACACACCCTCGTTGTCATGCCCCGTCGGCCGTCCGATCCATTTCACCCGACCCGGGGTCCGCTGGCCGAGGAAGGCTGATGCGCCGATCAACACCTTGCCGTACTGGACGTCGTCGATGATCTCCAGGTGCCCCCGGTATTTGTAGTGGGGAAACTCGGACACCTCGTCGATGAAGGACACCCCGCCCGACGCCACCTCCTCGGCCTGGAGCTTCGTCTCCGCTTCCGACCGAGTGTTGTCCTTCATCCATTCGCACAGCGACGTGTACGTCTCCACCTGCGCGAAGTGGGGCAACCGGTTCGTCACTTCCTTCATCTTGGGGTCTTCGACGATGTGCTGCTCGACCTCGGGTCGATCCTTCCCCGCGGTCCGCCAGATCCGGAACCAGAGACGGTCGTGGCCTCCGCCCACCATGATCTGGCCGTCCTTGCACGGGTTCACGGCATAGATGCAGATGGCGAGGTCCCAGTTGCCGTAGCGAGGCCGGATACTGCCATCGATCCCATACCAGCCCCAGTTGTAATCCAGGATCCGGATGACCCCGGCAGCCCCGGTCGCCTCGACGAACTGTCCGCGGCCCGAGACTTTGTCCCGGTAGTTCAGCGCCGTCATGATCCCAATGGCCGCGCCGGTGCCGCCGACCTGATCGCACATCCACCAGCCGGACCGGGTCGGGGTGCCACCGAAGGCCACGGGCGCACCGGTCCCGTGGACGAAACCACAAGCGGCCTGAGCAGTGGGATCGAGATTGCCCGGTTTATCCTTCAGGGGGCCCCACTGGCCGAGCTGACCGACCCAGCAATAGACCAGACGGGGGTTGATCTGGGAGAGCTGCCGGTAGCCGATCCCCCACTCGTCCCACTGGCCGGGCGGGGCGTTCTCGATGATGACATCGGCGTGGGCGGCGAGCTTCTTCAGGATCTCCCGCCCTTCCGGCTTGGTCAGGTCCAGGGTGACCGACTCTTTGCTGCGGGCCTCCGCGAGGAATCTGGCTCCGACCTCCTCGCCCGTGGCGGAATCCTTGAACATGTACTCCTTCCGTCCGAAGGGGGTCAGCTTGCGCAAAGGATCCCCGCCCGGCGGTTCGACCATGATGACCTCGGCCCCCAGCTCCGCGAACAACGACGAGCACCAGTGGCCGATGATCATCGTGTTGGTGCAGTCCAGGACGCGGATGTCGTTGAGCGCCTCCGGCTTCTCGAAGTTCTTGCTCTGGCGGAGATTCTCCTCGAGCCACAAGGCGTACTCCTTCGCCTTGTCGCTCTCCCCTTTATAGACATCCTCGGGGGTTGGCGTCGGAACGGCAGGCCAGTCTAAAACCGGATAATTCTTCCCCATGCTGACCTCCTTGTCACGAGGGCTCTTGGATCTCTCCGCAGGACGTCGAACCGCGGAGGAGGGGCTGATGTCGTTGGACCTACCTTCCCTCCTTCCCCCGTCATGACGGGGGAACCCGCGGTGATTGGTGGTCGGCTAACCTTCAGGCGCGTGACTCAGGGTGCTGTGCTGCGCGGCTGGAACCCGCACAGCGCGCTACCCATTAACACGCACCCGGAAGGCCTGTCAAGCCCCTTGTTGGATCACGCTCCGGCAGTCCATCTCGCGCTACGAACCGGAATCGAGGGCGCCGCGCGCCCTAGCGATGGCGGCCAGCCCTTCCCGCGCCTGGTCCACGAGTCTCCGGTAGACCTTGGTCAGCTCCGCGATGAGCCGCGCAGTGGTACTCGCGCCCTTGATCTTGAGCGTCGCGAGCTCGATGGTGATCTAACGCGGCACGTCATTGAGCAGATTGTAGACCTCGTCGCTACGCCGTGCCCGCGACCGGGAACCTTAGGCAGAACTTGCGCACTTCCTCCCGCATCGACGCCAAGGGGGGACTCTCCTCGATCGCGCGACGGAACGTCGCAAGGCGCGCGGCCCGTTCCTCGCGGCCGTCCGGAAGCTGGAACTCGCGGATCTCCTCCACCATCCCGGCGATCCACGCCGCGATCTGATCCATCTCCGGCTCTCGCATACCTCGGGTCGTCGCCGCCGGGGTGCCTAGCCGGACGCCCGAGGGATAGAACGCCGACGAGGGCTCGCCAGGAATTGTGTTCTTGTTCACCGTGATCCCGACGTGGTCCAAGGCTTCCTGCAGGAACACCCCCCGGCCCGGCCCATCCGAGGTGAGATCAATCAGCATCATGTGGTTGTCGGTCCCGCCGGTCACGAGCCGGACGCCGCGCCGGAGGAGTCCGTCGGCCAGCGCCTTCGCGTTGGCGACGATCTGGCGGCCGTACTCGCGAAACGACGGCTGCGCCGCCTCGCCCAGCGCCACGGCGATCGCCGCCGTCGTATGGTCGTGCGGACCGCCCTGGAGGCCTGGGAAGATCGCCCGGTCGATCCGCTCCGCCAGCTCTCGGTCCTTCTGCAGCCCCTTCTGGGTGACCATGATCATCGCGCCGCGGGGGCCACGCAACGTCTTGTGCGTGGTGGTGGTGACCACGTGCGCGTACGGAACCGGGCTCTTGTGCGCCCCGGCGATAACCAGTCCCGCGATGTGCGCGATGTCGGCGGCGAAGAAGGCGCCGACTCCGTCGGCCACCTCCGCGAACTTCTCGAACGGGAACTCCCGCACGTACGCCGTCGCCCCGCACCAGATGAGCCGGGGCCGGTGCTCCCGGGCCAGCTGCCTGACCTCGTCGAGATCGATGTAGCCGTCCTTCGTCACGTGGTACGGGATGCTGCGATAGTACGTTCCGGTGACACTCACCTTCCACCCGTGGGTGAGGTGACCGCCGTCAGGGAGATTCTGTCCCATGATGGGATCACCCGGCTGGCAGGTGGCCACGTACACGGCCAGGTTCGCCGGACTCCCAGAGTAGGGCTGTACGTTGGCATGGGGCACGCCGAATAGCGCCTTCGCCCGCTCTTGTGCCAGCCGCTCGATGTCGTCGACGTTCTCGTTGCCACCGTAGTACCGTCGCCCGGGGTATCCTTCAGAGTACTTGTTGGTGAAGATAGTCCCCATCGCTTCCAGCACCGCCTCCGAGACATAGTTTTCGGAGGGGATGAGCTCCACGCCCCCGCGCTGCCGCTCCCGTTCCCGTTGGAGAATGCCGTACACGTCAGGATCGTGCTCACGCAGTGCCATCGCGGTCGTCCCCCCCTTTTCGCCACGCGCAGTGTGGCCTAGAGGTGTTCTCCGGTACACATCGGACCAGGCCCTCGTGCCTGTGCAAGTCCAGGTCATGGTAACCGCTCGCGTCGTTGCTGACGAGCCCGCGAGGTTCTTCCCGACCCGCCCTCGGGCGGCCCGGAGGTCCGGCACATTGGCAGAACTTCTCCAGGAACGGGCTGAAATCGACAGCCCGGACGGTAATGGTGAATGCCGATCAGTTTATGCGGAGGCGGCGGCATCATCAGCCCCGCGTCCCGATCGCCGCGCTCGAGACCGTGTGCGGGGAGCTCCTCGGCAGCACCCCGCGGCCCCGGGTCGCGAAGCGGTACCCGCGTCAGGCCGCGCCAGCCCATAGGCGGCGCGAGCCGCGTTCTCGACGTCACTCGGCAGCCTAGCTCGCGACCGATCGACCGGGCCGCGGAGCGGTCGACGGCCGACTGGGGACGGGACTCGGGCTGCGCGTCCAGCGGAGGTTCGGTTGCCGCGCGGCGAGAGTTTGATCCAGCCGCCTGACCGGCGTCGTGACCGGCGCCGCCAGGACGGTCTCGCGCGCCGTCTCGGCCTCGCGGGCGATCTGGACCATCGCATCGCAGAACTCGTCGATCGTCTCCTTGGACTCGGTCTCGGTCGGTTCGATCATGAGCGCCTCCTCGACGATGAGCGGGAAGTAGATCGACGGGGCGTAGAAACCGAGATCGAGGAGACGCTTGGCGATGTCAGTCGCGGCTATCCCGTGGCGCTTCTGACGCCGGGCCGAGAACACGACCTCGTGCATGCAATGTCCGAGGTACGGCAGGTCGTAGTCGGCCTGAAGCCGGGCCTTGATGTAGTTCGCGTTCAGGATCGCGTTGTCGGAGACAGCGCGGAGGCCTTGCGGGCCCATCGTCCGAACGTACGTGTACGCACGGGCCAGCATCCCGAAGTTGCCCCAGAACGCCTGAAGCTTCCCGATCGATTTCGGCCGCTTCCAATCGAATCGGTAGCGGTTCCCCTCGTGGATCGGCACTGGCACCGGCAAGAAGGGCGTGAGATGCGCCTTGACCCCGACCGGCCCCGCGCCAGGCCCACCTCCGCCGTGAGGCGTCGTGAACGTCTTGTGAAGATTCATGTGAACGACGTCGACCCCGAGGTCGCCCGGTCGCGTGATGCCGAGGAGCGCGTTCAGGTTCGCGCCGTCCATGTACACTTGCGTCCCCTTCGCGTGGCACATCTCGGTGATCTCGAGGATCTTCGATTCAAAGATTCCCAGCGTGTTCGGGACGGTGATCATGAAGGCCGCCACATCCTCGTCGAGGTTCCGCTCGAGGTCGAGGAGGTCGACCTCGCCGTTGGCGTCCGACTTGAGTTGGGTCGTCTGGTAGCCGGCGATCGCCGTCGACGCGGGATTCGTCCCGTGCGCCGAGTCAGGCACGAGCACATTCTTCCGCGGGCTCCCTTCGCGATCGAGGTGGTACGCCCTGATCATCAGAACGCCCACCAGCTCACCCTGAGCTCCCGCCGCCGGCTGGAGGGACACCGCGTCCATCCCAACGATCTCTGCGAGCTGGTCGGCAAGCGTCACCATGAGCTGGAGAGCGCCCTGGGTCGCGTCATCGGGAGTCAGGGGGTGAAGGCGCGCGAAACCCGGCAGCCGCGCCATGTCTTCGTTGAGCTTCGGGTTGTACTTCATGGTGCAGGAGCCGAGCGGATAAAAGTGGGTGTCCACACCGTAGTTCATGCGACTCAGCCGCGTATAGTGACGGACGACGTCGAACTCGCTCACCTCGGGGAGCGCCGCGGGGCGGACCCGAAGGTGAGCGGCGGGCAGGAGTCGGGCCGCGTCCGTCTCCGGCACATCGGCCTCCGGGAGGGAATAGCCGACCCGTCCGGGCACGGAGAGCTCGAAGATCAGCTTGTCGTACGCGCTCATGATGCTCCCTCTAACCGACGACCCCAGCGAGGGCCGCGGCGTAAGCGTCGATCTCGGTTCGAGTGCGCGCCTCCGTCACGGCGACCAGCAAGCAGTCGCGAAGGTCTCGATCGAACTGACCAAGGGCGATCCCGCCGAGGATCTTTCGCTTCCGCAACGCACGCAGGAGCCGATCCGGCGCCTTGGGCAGGCGGAGTACGAACTCCTTGAAGAAGGGCGCGTCGAACCGCCGGCTCACTCCCGGCACTCGACCGAGCGCCTCCGCCGCGTAGTGCGCCTTCGCGGTGGAGAGGGTCGCGACTTTCCGGAGCCCTTCCTTTCCCATGAGCGCGAGATAGATGGTCGCGGCCAGGGCGACCAGCGCGACGTTGGTGCAAATGTTCGACGTTGCCTTCTCGCGGCGAATGTGCTGCTCCCGCGTCTGCAGCGTGAGGACGAATCCTCGCTGCCCGTCCCGGTCGACGGTGGCGCCCACCAGCCGTCCCGGCATCCGACGGATCAACTCCTTCCCGCACGAGAAAAAACCGAGGTACGGGCCCCCGAACGCCAGGTGGTTCCCAAGCCCCTGCCCCTCCCCGACCACGATGTCCGCGCCGGCTTCCCCCGGCGGCCGCAACACAGCGAGGGCGATCGGGTCCACGGCGACGACGAACAGCGCGCCGCGCTCGCGAGCGACGGCCGCCGCCGCATCCAGATCCTCGAGGCAACCGAAGAAGTTCGGGTACTGGACCATGACGGCAGCCGTCTTGTCCGACACGGCCTTCCTGAGCGCATCCAGGTCCGTGACGCCATCCACCCACGGCACGCTCTTGATCGGCAGTCGCGGCCCGGCACAGTAGGCGGCCACGACCTGGCGAGAGAGCGGCGAGACCGCCCGCGAGACAACAATCTGCTCTCGCTCGGTGACGCCGTGCGCCATGAGCGCGGCCTCAGCGAGGGCGGAGCCGCCATCATAGATCGAGGCGTTGGAGACATCCATCCCGGTGAGCTCGCAGATCATCGTCTGATACTCGTAGATCGAGCGGAGGGTCCCCTGGCTGGCTTCGGGCTGATACGGCGTGTATGCGGTGAAGAACTCAGACCGCAAGAGGAGGTGATTGATCACGCTCGGGACGTAGTGGTCATAGGCCCCGCCGCCCAGGAAGCAGACGTGATCGGCCGCGTGCGCGTTTCTCTCGGCGAGCCCGCGGATGTGGGCCACCAGCTCGGCCTCGGCCAGCGCCGGCAAGATTTCCAGATCGCGGCCGAGGCGCACCTTCGCTGGAATTCGCTCGATGAGGGCCTCGGCATCGGAGACGCCGATCGTCCGCAACATCTCGGCGCGCTGGGCCGCTGTGTTCGGGAGGTAGCGCATCGTCCCGCTCTGTTGCACCTCAGTGTCCTCCGCCGGCCTTCTGGAGATACGCCTCGTAGTCCGCCGCGTTCAGAAGGGCGTCCAGCTCCTTCGGGTCCGACATCTCGATCACGATGAGCCAGCCTGCCCCGTACGGGTCCTGGTTTGCCTGCTCGGGGCGCTCGGTGAGACTCTGATTGACCTCCACGACCTCCCCGGAAAGCGGGGCGAACAGGTCCGAGACGGCCTTCACCGACTCGACGACGCCGAAGGCCTGCATGTGGCGGACCCGCGTTCCGACCTTGGGGAGCTCGACGAAGACCACGTCGCCGAGCTGGTCCTGCGCAAACTGCGTGATCCCCACGCGCGCCCGTTTGCCCTCGACCCGGGCCCACTCGTGCTCTCGCGTGTAGCGGAGATCCGCGGGATAGTTCGCCATGCCGTCGTCCTCCCCCGAGCCTTACTTCTTCACCTTCGGCGGATAGAACGGGGTCTTGACCACGCGCGCTTTCTGAGGACGACCTCGCACCTCCACCTCGATCTCCGTGCCGAGAGCGCTCAGCGCGGCCGGGACGTACCCGATCCCGATGTACCGATCCACCGACGGACCGTACGTTCCCGAAGTCACGCGGCCGATCTCTGCCCCATCGCGGAGAATTCGGTAGCCGTGCCGTGCCACGCTCCGGTCGATCAGCTCGAAACCGATGAGCCGCCGGCGCGGCCCTTCGGCCTTGACGCGGTCGATTGCCGGCTTACCGGTAAACTCACCCTTCCCGAGCTTCACGACCCAACCCAATCCTGCCTCGAGCGGATTGGTCGTCTGATCGATGTCGTTCCCGTAGAGAGCGTACTTCATCTCGAGACGTAACGTGTCGCGCGCTCCGAGCCCGGCCGGCGCGACACCGTCCGGCTTCCCCGCGGCCAGAAGCGCCTCCCAGAGGGCTTCGGTCTTGTCCGCGGGTAGATAGAGCTCAAACCCGTCCTCCCCCGTGTACCCGGTGCGCGAGATGAGGACCGGCATTCCCGCCACTCTCCCACGAACGAACCGGTAGTAGCCGATCTGCGTCACGTCCACGTCGCTGAGCCGGCCGACGAGCCCTTCCGCTCGCGGGCCCTGCACCGCGATGAGTCCCGTCTCCGCGCTGACGTTCTTCGCCTCCACCTGGCCTTCGAGGTGCTGGGTGACCCACGCCCAGTCCTTGTCGATATTGGCCGCGTTCACGGTCATCATGTAATGGTCGTCGCCGAGCCGGTAGAGCGTGAGGTCATCGACGATCCCGCCATTCTCGTAGCAGAGGAGGGAGTACTGGACCTGGCCGATTTGCAGGGCCTCGACATCGTTGGTCGTCAAGCGCTGGAGCGCCCGGACCGTGTCACGACCCCGGAACTCGAACTCGCCCATGTGGCTCACGTCGAAGCAGGCGGCGGCGGCCCGGGCCGTCCGGTGTTCCTCGACGATGCCCCTGTACTGGACGGGCATGTCCCAGCCGCCGAACGGGACCATCCGCGCTCCCAGACGGACGTGGGCCGCGTGGAGGGGGGTCCGCTTCAGCGGGACAGCGTCAGGCTCACCCATTCAGAGCGCTCCTTGGATTCTAGTCTTCAGGCGGATGTTGCATCCCTCACACAGGGGCATGCGGCTTTGGCACGTTTCGATGCCGACTCCGCGCGAGCCCGGTGGGCTGGCCGGATTATAGGTGACCCGTAACCCAACCGCAACGCCTCCACGCAATTCTAGGCATGCGGGCCGAGGAAGCGCTCGGCAAGGAGGTGCTGGAAGCCGGCCTCGAGCTCGGCCGCCACCTGCTCGGCGACCGATTGCGCGCTGCCCGGCCGCTCCGCCTCTGCCTCCTGGCCCCAGCCCTCCAGGTAGGCCTCGCTGTCCGAGGCTCCCTCCCGCATGGCGACGGCATCGATGAGGTCCTGGAAGCGCTGGGAAAGCGGCCGCCGGACGGTGCGCTCGCCGTCGACCGCCTCCACGAGGGACGGGATGTTCCGCCAGTGGATGATCCGGTATCGCGCCATGGCGGCGGCCATTGTACCGGAGACGGCCCGCTCCCTTGACAATAGAGAGGGGCCCCCGTAGCCTCCGTTCAGGGAAGGAGACGCCCATGATCGATGTCAAGACGGCGGAGCGGGAGCTGCAAACCTACATCCGCCCGCAGACATTCCCCGTGGCGATCCGCATGCTCAAGCCGGGGGAGGAGATTCCCGAGAAGGCCAAGCGGCCGGCGCGCGATTTCAAGAAGCTCAGCATGTCGTGCCAGGTCATCGACATGTCTCGGCGCTATGGCTGGACGATCGCGCTGACGCGCGACGATCATATCTGCTCCCTCGGCATCACGGCCATCGGCTTCGACAAGCCGCTCCCCATTTACAATGTCGGCACGCTCTGCGAGGGCATGTACACGGAGACCAAGGAGGCCGGGCAGCGCTCCGAGGCCGCGATCGACAAGTTTGCGCCCGGCGAGTACTCCTGCCTGCTGGTCGCGCCGCTCGAGCGCGCTACGTTCGAGCCGCACGTGGTCTGCGTCTACGCCAACCCGGCCCAGGTCATGCGCCTCGTCCAGGCCGCGCTCTGGAAGCGGGGCGGGCGCCTGCCGTCGTCCTTCGAGGGGCGCGCCGTTTGCGCCGACATCATCGTCACCGCGATGCAGACCGGCGAGCCGCAGGTGATCCTGCCCTGCTCCGGCGATCGCATCTTCGGCCAGACCCAGGACCATGAGATGGCGTTCAGCATCCCGTGGGCCCGAATGGAAGAGATCATCGAGGGGCTGCGGGGCACGCACAGCGGGGGCATCCGCTACCCCATCACCCAGTTCATGGAGTACGAGGCCAAGCTGCCGCCGCGCTACATGGAGGTCAATCGGCTCTGGGACGCCGAGAAGGGCAAAGCGAGCCTGACCAATCGCGACCGGGTCGTCGCGGCGTACAAGCGCTCCTTCGCCGACCGCGTGCCCGTGTATCCCATCGTCGCCTCCTTCGCCGGCACGCTCGACGGGCTCAGCATCGAAGAGTACTGCACGAATCCCATGAAGGCGATCCAGGCGATGATGAACTACTACGAGCGCTACCAGCCGGACGTGGTGCTCGCCTACAACGACCTCGCCAAGGAAGCTGAAGCCTTCGGGTGTCAGGTGAAATACTCGGATTACGTCGTCCCGTCGATCGAGAAGCACGTGCTCGAGGACAAGGCCAACCTGGCCAAGCTCAAGATGCCGGATCCCTACAGCACCGCCCGGCTGCCGGGCTTCATCGAGCAGTGCGAAGCCCTGGTCAAGGCCGCCCCACCCACGGCCATGGGCGCGGTCGCGGTGGGTCCGTGGACGATCGCGATGCTCCTGCGAAACCCGGAGATGATGCTCCTGGATACCTTCGAGGACCCGCAGTTCATCCACGACCTGATGCGGGTCACGACCGATTTCTGCAAGGCCTGGGGCGACGCCATTGCCAAGACGAAGATCGGTCTGTCGTTCTCCGAGCCCACGGCGTCGATCAGCCTGGTCTCGCCCGACAATTACCGAGAGTTCATCGCGCCCTACCACAAGGAGCTGGTGGACTACTTCAAGGCCAAGAAGGTGGGGCTGACGACCCACATCTGCGGGACGACCTATCCGATCTACGAAGACCTGATCGGCTGCGGGTTCACCACGGTGTCCTTTGACCTGGACCAGCAGTCGGATCCCAAGCTCTACGTGGACCAGCTCCAGCGCTTCATGGAAGTGTCGAAGGGCCGGGCCGTGGCCATCGGCAACGTGGATGCGACCAAGTTCGAGAAGTCCACGCGCGAGGAGATGGAGGCCGATGTCCGGCGCTGCATCGACACGGCCGCCAAGCACTCCGGATTCATCCTCTCGACGTCCTGCGAGATCCCGCCGCGCTCGAACCCGGAGATCGTCAAGTGGTTCATGGACGCGGCCCGGGAGTATGGCCGCTACGAGCGAGTCTTGGGCTGACCGGCTTGAATCCGTAGCCCGAAGGCGCGAGACGCTGGACGCGATAAGGGCCCGGGAGCGCTCCCGGGCCCTTGCGCTGTCAGTCGGGTTGTCCGGCCGATCACCCGCGAAAGAACTACCAGCGAAACGGCTTCTTGGACGGCGGGACGCCGTAGGCGCCCCGATCCCCGCCACCGCCGAAGCCGCCGCCCCGGCCGCCGCCGGGACGTCCGCCCCCGCGAGGGCCGCCGGGACCGCGTCCGCCCCCGCCGGAGCCGCCGGTCCGCGGCGTGGACACGTTCACCGTGATCTTCCGGCCATCCAGATCCTTGCCATTGAGCTCGGCGATGGCGCGCTGGGCCTCTTCCGCCGTCGCCATTTCCACGAAGCCGAAGCCACGCGACTGGCCCGAGAACTTGTCAGTGATCACCGAGGCCGACTCGACCGTGCCGCACTGAGCGAAGTATTCACGGAGCGTTTCACTAGTTGTGGAGTATGACAGACCACCGACATAGAGTTTCGAGGCCATATGAGTCTCCTTCGGTCGCTCTTCCGCTTCAAGTACGCGCCCCAATACTCGGAAGAGCCAATATCGGAGGCGAGGGCGCCGGCTGCGGCGCGTCCTTCAGTTTACACCAGGCGCAGGCCGGGTGCCACGCTCGGCTCCCGGAGTGTGCCGGCGGAAGCCGGCTCGCTACGACTTCAACAGGTCCGGGGAGATGCCGTAGCCTTGAATCTTCCGGTAAAGCGTCTTGGGGTCGATGCCGAGCAGCGCGGCGGCTTTGGCGCGGTGGCCGCCCACCTGCTTGAGCGTGGCGATGATGTGCTCACGCTCGACATCCTCGAGGCTGGATCCGCCCGATCCACGCGCCGACGCGCCACTCTGCAGCTCGGCCGGGAGGTCGGCCGGTTCAATCTCGTCCCCCTCGGTCAGGATCACCGCGCGCTGGATCGCGTGCTCGAGCTCACGCACATTGCCGGGCCAGGCATAGCCCTCGAGCGCGCGGAGCGCCGCCGCCGAGAGGCGCTTCGGCCCATAGGCGGCATTTTGCTCGAGGAAGTGGCTGGCCAGCCGGGCGATGTCTTCGCGGCGGTCCCGCAACGGCGGCAGCGACACGGTGATCGTGTTGATGCGATAGAAGAGATCCTGGCGGAACTGGCCCGCCTTGATCGCCTCGGCGAGATCGCGATTCGTGGCGACGACCAGGCGCATGTCCACCATGCGTTGGCGCGTGCTCCCGACCCGGAAGAAGGCGTGCGTCTCCAGCGCCCGCAGGAGCTTGACCTGGCTGTCGGGCTCCATCTCGCCGATCTCGTCAAGGAACAGCGTGCCGCCGTCGGCCAGCTCGATGAGCCCGGGCTTGCTGGCGACGGCCCCCGTAAAGGCGCCTTTCTCATGCCCGAAGAGCTCGCTCTCTAGCACCTCGCGCGGCAGGGCGCCGCAGTGGATCGGCACGAAGGCCTGCCCGGCGCGCGCCGATCGGTCGTGAATGGCGCGGGCCACGAGCTCTTTGCCGGTTCCGCTCTCGCCCAGGATAAGCACCGAGGACTCCGTGGGCGCCACGCGGTCGATCAGCCGGAGCACCTCCTCCATCTTGGGATTGCCCGTGATGATGCCGCCATCGCCGGCCTGGGGGGCCAGCTGCGCGCGCAGGAGCACGTTCTGGCGCATCAGCCGGCCTTTTTCCGCCGCCTTCCGGACCAGGATGTCCAGCTCCTCGATACGGGCCGGCTTGGTCAGGTAATCGTAGGCGCCCAGCTTCATGGCCTCGACCGCGGTCGACACCTCCTGGAAGCCGGTCATCACGATGACCTGGGGCGCCTCCGGATTGCCCTGCAGCGCACGAAGGACCTCGATGCCCTCCACGCGCGGCATCTTCATATCGAGTAGGAGCACATCGGGGCCGTTGTCCTTGAGCCGATCGAGCGCCGCCTGACCGTCGGCGACGCCTTCGGCGCTGTGGCCCTTGCGCGTGAGCTCGCGCACCAAGAGCTCGCGGAGATTTTTTTCATCGTCGGCGACGAGCACGCGGATCGGCACCGTCATGAGGTCCCTCCGCGATTCCCCTCCGCGGGGATCGCGACCGCTTCGTCCGCGTCGACCGGCAAGATGACGCGGAAGGTCGCGCCGATCCCCATGCGCGAGTCGACTTCGATGCGCCCGCCGTGATCGGCCACGATGCCCTGAGCGATCGCGAGCCCGAGTCCGGTCCCCTGCCCGGGCGGCTTGGTCGTGAAGAAGGCGTCGAACACCCGCGGCAGGAGAGCGTCGGGGATCCCCGGCCCCTGATCTTCGAAGGCCACCTCGACCTCCGCCCGGCCGCGCCGCCGCGTCCGCACGGTGAGCCTGCCCCGGCCGTCCATCGCCTCGAGCGCATTGCCCGCCAGGCCCAGGAACACCTGTCGGATCTGGCCCTCATTGGCCACGACGTCGGGCAGCGCCGGATCGAGGTCGGTCTCGAGGCGGCTCTCGGCGAAGCGCGATTGATGGCTGAGCAGTTCGAGCGCCTTCTCCACGAGCGCATTGAGATCGGCCGCCGCGCGGCGGCTGCCCGGGTCGCGCACGAACTGCAGGAGGCTGCCCGTGATCTCCTTGCAGCGGTAGGCCTCGTCCTCGATGACCGAGAGGTAGGTCGGGAAGTCCTTGAAGGCGTCGAGGTCGCGGAGGGCGGGCTCCGCCGCGCGCTCCTTGAGCGCCTCGGCGCAGCCTGCGATGGTGGCCAGTGGATTGTTGAGCTCGTGGGCCACGCCGGCGGCCAGCCGGCCGGCCGTGGTGAGCCGCTCGGTGAGCAGCATCTGCCGCTCGAGGCGCTGCTGCAGCGTGATGTCCTCCACCAGGACCAGGGCGTGGGTGGTCTCGCCGGCCGGCGAGCGCAGCGGCGCCGCGGTGAGGCGTAGCGTGAGCGTCTCGGCGCCGCGCGGCAGGTCCTCCTGCGTCCGCCGCACCTGGCGATCGGCCAGTACGGCCTCGAGGAGCTCCCGAATCGTCGAGGCCTTGGTCGGGGGCAGCAGCTCCAGGAAATCGCCGGGCGCGCCCAGCTCTGCCGGTAGGAGGGCGGCGCCTTCCCGGTTGACGCTGACGATTCGAAGCCCGGCATCGAGGACGAAGAGCCCGAGCGGCAGGGTTTCGAGCACCACCTCGACGAAGCGCTTCTGGTCGTCGAGCTCGCGCGTGCGCGCCGTGACCATGGCCTCGAGCTGCTCGGAGTAGGTGCGAACGGAGCTGAACAGCCGCGCGTGCTCCAGTGCCATGGCCGCCTGATCGGCGAAGGCCGAGAGCAGGGATTCTTCCTCCGCGGTGAAGTGGTGCACGTCCTGGCGAAGCACCGTGAGCGCGCCGATCGCGTCCTCCCCGAGGATGAGGGGCGCCGCCAGCATCGAGCGCAGGCCGCTCTCGGCCTGTAGCTGCGGGTACCGGACGCGCGGATCGGTAAACACGTCGGGGCTCTGCACGGGTCGCCGCTCCTGGACGGCGGCGCCCGTGATTCCCTCTCCCACCCGCACTCGGATCGCGCCGTGGCTGGCGGGATCGAGATCGAGGCTGGCTGCCAGGCTGAGCTCGCCGGTGGCGGCGTCCAGCGTGAACAGGCCGCAGGACTGCACGCCCAGCACCTCGCGCGCCTGATTCAGGATGAGGCGGACGGTTTCGCCCACCTCGAGACTCTGGTTGACGGCCCGGGCGGCCTTGAGCAGCGCCTGGGTCTCGCGCTCGCGGCGGCGGCTGTCCTGCTCGAGCCGCAGGGTGCGCTGTTGAAGACGCCAGGCCTGCGCCAGCGCGAGCCCGAACTCGCGCGGGAAGCCGGCGGGTATCGTGCTGGCGCCCAGGCCGCGCCGTCCGCCCGGCCCGATGAGAACGAGGCTCCCGGCAGGACTCGCCGCGTCGCCCAAGGTCGTGCGGAGAAGCACCGCCAGCTGACGGCCGCTCCAGCCCGGCGGCGGCTCGCCAAGGCGGCTGAGCCTGATGCCTCGGGTCGGTTCGTCGAGCCGCGCGGTCAGCCAGCCAGCGAGGGGCGAGGCTTTGCGGGCTCCCACGATCATGTCCAGCACGGCGCCGCGGCCCGGCTCGAATCTGAGCGCTCCGGCACGCGCCCCGGTCAAGGCGATCAGCCTCTTCAGCGCGAGCGCAAAGCCCGTCTCGGGGGACGCCGAGCGGCCGAGCGCGGCGAGAAGGTCGGAAAAAAGCCGGCCGATCTTCATGAAGAGGGTCTAGAGAGGCGGGGCGGCGTCAAAGCCGATGACCCGCTCACACCAGCCGGCGGCGCTGAGCAGCCGCGCTTCGGCGAAGGCGGCGCCCACGAGCTGGATGGACAGCGGCAGCCCACCCGCGTCCACGCCGCTCGGCAGCGCGATGGCCGGCAGGCCCGCGAAGCTCCACGGCGCGCAAAAGTATGGATCGCCGGTGGACCCCAAGCCCTTCGGCGCCGGCGCGCCCACGGTCGGCGTGAGCAGGGCGTCGTAGGCCCCGGTGAGCGGAGCCATATCGCGGCGGAAAGCGCGGCGCGCCTCCTGTGCCGCCAGGTAGTCGATCGCGCGAATCGCGCATCCGCCCTCGAGGGCCTCGCGGATCTTGGGCGGGTACTCGGCGGCATGCTTGGCGAAGAGCGGGGCGTGCCAGCCTGCCGCTTCCGCGCGCATCACGAGCTGGCCGGCCTCGTGGAGCCCGGTGAAGGAGGCAGGCAGCGCCACGTCCACGAGCGCCGCGCCCGCCTTCTCGAGCGCCCGCGCCGTGGCCTCGAGGTGGGCCGCCATGTCGGGCGTGGCGCGCTCGAGCAGCGCGCGAAGAACGCCGATCCGTGGCGGCGCGGCACCCGTGACGGCGCCCGTGTAGTCATCGACTGGTGCGGCGCTCGACAGCGGATCGGCGGCATCCTGTCCGGCCAGCAGCCCGAGTACATGCGCGCAGTCCTCCACCCGCCGGCTGAAGATGCCGACATGATCGAGGCTCCAGGACAACGGCACCACGCCCGCCGTGCTGATGCGTCCATGCGTCGGCTTGAGCCCCACGACCCCGCAATACGCCGCGGGCCGCAGCACCGAGCCGACGGTCTGGGAGCCCAGCGCGAGCGGCGTCATCCGGGCGGCGACAGCCGCCGCCGGGCCGCTGGACGACCCTCCGGGCGTGTGCTCGGGATTCCAGGGATTGCGCGTGGGGCTCGGATCCAGGAAGGCGAAGGCCGTGGTCGTCACCTTGCCCAGCACGACGGCGCCCGCGGCCCGCAGCCGGGCCACCGAGGCGGCGTCCGCCGCCGCGGTGCGATGAGCGAACGGGCCCGCGCCCGCCGTTGTGACGAGGCCGGCCGCGTCGAAGATATCCTTGAGGGCCACCGGCACGCCGTGCAGCGCGCCCACGAAGCGCCCTTCGCGCGCCTCGATGTCCCGCTGCACCGCCACGCGCGCTCCGGCGTCCCGGTCCAGATGCACCCAGGCCCGCACCGTGGGCTCGACCGCGTCGATGCGCTTGAGGAGCGCGGCCACCAGGTTCGACGGCGACACCGTGCCGGCGCGGATCCGCCGGGCGGCCTCGACCGCGGTGAGCTCGTGCAGCGCGGCCATCAGTGCAGCGCCTCCAGCACCTCGGCCACCACCTCGAAGCGGCCGAAGGACGGCATGAGATAGGCGCCGGCATAACGTCCGCGCAGCCCGCGCACCAGCTCCTGGGACGTCTCGATCCCGATACGGAGGCCGCGCTCGCCCGCCTCGCTCATCCGGCGCCGCACCTCCGCCGGGATCGAGATCCCCGGCACCTCGTTATGGAGAAACTCAGCATGACGCGAGGAGTGCAGCGGCAGGATGCCGACGACCACCGGAATCGGCGCGCGCGCGCGCGCGAAGAAGCGCTCGAGCACCTCGAGGTCGTAGACCGGCTGGGTCTGCGCCCATCGGGCGCCCGCCTCCACCTTGGCGAGAAAGCGCTCCATCTCCTGCTGCGGTTCCGCGGCGGACGGGTTGAGCGCCACGCCCACGCAGAACGCGGCAGGCTCGCCGATGGAATTGCCCGTGGCGTCGAGCCCCTCGTTCATGCCCGCCAGAATGCGGATCAGGCCGATGGCGTCCACGTCGAAGACCGCCGTGGCATTGACGTAGTCGCCGGTCCGCGGCGGATCGCCGGTCATCGCGAGGATGTTGCGGATATCCATGGCGTGGGCGCCCAGCAGGTCGGCCTGAATGCCCATGAGGTTCCGGTCCCGGCAGGTGAAGTGCATGTTGATGTCGAGCCCCGTGGCCTCGCGCACTAGGATGGCCGTGGGCAGCACCGACATGCGGACGCGGCCCAGCGAGCCGTCGTTGATGTCGACGATCTCGACGCCCCGTTCCTTGAGCAGCTTGGCCCCCTGCACGAGCTTCTCGATATTATGACCGCGCGGAGGGTCGAGCTCCACCGTGACAAGGAACTCGCCGGCTTCGAGCCTCTTCTGGAGCAGGGTCGGCGCTGCGCGCGTCGTGATACCCGCAGTCTCCACCGCCTCCGGTCGGGCGCGCTTCGGCGACTCGACTCGCGCGGCCCCGCGCCGGGGCGCGTGGCGATCCACTGCCTCGCGCATGGCGCGAATGTGCTGGGGCGTGGTCCCGCAGCAGCCGCCCACCATGCGGGCCCCCGCCGCAATCATGCGCGCGGCGTAGTCGGCCATATACGCCGGCGACGAGAGGTAGATCAACCGCTCGCCCACGCGGCTCGGCAATCCGGCATTGGGCTGGATCACCACGGGCAGGCCGCGCGCCTCGGGCAGCATCTGCTCGAGGATGTCGTACAGCACGCTCGAGCCCACCGAGCAGTTCGCGCCCACCGCCTGGATGGGCAGCTCGCGCAGCGCGCGCACCACCTCCGCGGCCGTCCGGCCAAGGAAGGTCACACCGTCATCGGTGAACGCCACCTGGGTGACGATCGGCAGGTCGGTGATGGCCCGGATGGCTTCCACCGCCAGCCGCATTTCGTTCAGATCCGAGAAGGTCTCGACGATCAGGGCGTCGACGCCGCCCTCGAGCAGGCCCTCCGCCTGTTCGCGGAACGCGGCGCGCGCCTCGTCGGGCTCGATGGTGCCGAGCGGCGCCAGATATTTCCCCAGCGGCCCCATCGAGCCCAGCACGAAGACATCGCGCCCCATGCTCTCCCGGACGTCGCGCGCCAGCTTGGCGCCGCGCAGGTTGATCTCGCGGACACGCCCGGCCAGCCCGTGCACCGCGAGCTTGAACCGATTGGCGCCGAAGGTATTGGTCTCGATGCAGTCTGAGCCCGCCGCGAGGTACTCGGCGTGGATGCCCTGCACGATCTTGGGATCGTTGACGTTCAGGACGTCGAAGCAGGCATCGAGCGGCACGCCGCGCGCGTAGAGCATGGTGCCCATGGCGCCGTCGCAGAGCAGCGGGCGCTCGACCAGCCGGGCGGCGAAGGGCGCGGCCATCTCAGCGCGCCGCCCGCTCGCGCGCGGCCAGCGCGCTCAGGATCTGCGCGGCCACCTGATCCGGGCCGAGCGCGGTCGTGTCCACCGTGAGATCCGCCTGGCGGTAGAAGGGCTCCCGCGCGCGGTACAGCCTCTCGGCTTCTTCCCGGGATCGCCCCGCGAGCATAGGCCGCTCGCCGGAGCGCTGCGCGCGCTCATAGAGCGTATCGAAATCCCCGGACAGCCAGATGACCGTGCCGAGGGACCGCAGGGCCGCCGGCCGCCCCTCGAGACACGGCAGGCCGCCGCCTGTGGCGATGATGTCGCCGGTCTTGAGCGCCAGCAGGCCGACAGCGTCCTCCTCGAGGCGGCGGAAGTGGGCTTCCCCCTTGTCGGCGAAGATCTCGGGGATGGTGCGCCCCTCCCTGGCCGTGATCATGTCGTCGGTCTCGACGAAGCAGCGCCCGAGCCGGCAGGCCAGGATGCGCCCCACCGTGGACTTGCCCGCCCCCATGAAGCCTACCAGCACGATAGTGTCGGTCGTCCCCGCCATAATAGAGGACAGGTTATCACTAAGCCTGCTCGCGAGGCTCGATGTACACGGCTCGAAGGATCTCCCAGGCGCCGGCCATGAGCGGGACGGCGATCAGCGCGCCGATGACTCCGGCCAGCTTCGCACCGACCAGGATCCCGACCATTACCGCCAGGGGGTGGAGCCCGGTGGCACGGCCCACGAGCTGGGGCACGAAGAGCTTGGCCTCGAGGAGATTGGCTCCCCAGAAGACGAGCGCCGCCCAGACCGCCAGCCCGGGCGAGATGTTGAGCGCGGCCAGGATGCCGAGCACCGCCGCGGCCGGCGAGCCCAGGAACGGCACGACGTTGAGCACCGCCGCGGCGCCGCCGATCAGGAGCGCGTACGGCACGCCGAGCACGGCCAGGCCGACGGCGATCACGGTGCCCACGGAGAGGCTCACGATCGCCTGGCCGCGCACGTACCCCCCCATGACGGCCAGCACCCGCGCCGTCACCTCCACCGCCCGGCCACGATGCCGCGCGGGCAGGAAGCCGCCGAGCCCGCGGCCGATCCGCTCGGCGTCGATCACGAGGTACGCCGCGACGACCACGACGAGGAAGAGGGCCACGACGGCGCCGATGGCGCCCTTGGTGACGAGCAGCGTGTTCTGGAGCAGCACCTCGCCGATCCGCTTGAGACTCTCGCCGTCCTCGGACAGCCCTGGCAGGGGGATATCCCAGCGCGCGCCCCAGGCCACGAGTTCGGCGAGGAGCACCCGTCCCTTGTCGACGAGCGCGGGAAGCTGGGCGACGAATTGGCGGCCCTCCTCGACGAAAGCGGGAACGAGGAACCGGCCGAGCGCGCTCACCAGGAGCGCGGCGGCCAGGTAGACGCCGGCCACGGTGACGGAGCGGGGAATGCGGTGGCGGTCGCCCCAGCGGGCGGCAGGCAGGATCGCCGCCGCGACGACCAGCGCCAGGAAGAGGAGCACCCAAAGCTGCCAGCTCTCCACCAGGATCCAGACCCCGAAGCCAGCGACGAGAACACGGCCGATTGCCAGCCACGTGACCAGCTCGACCGGACGCGCTCTCACCGGTGCACGGTGACCGTGGTGGGAGCGCGACGGTAGGCGCAGTCACGCATCCAGCAGCGGCGGCACTGGGTGAAGTAGTGATCCACGCGCGCCTCAGGTCCCACCCCAACCAGAAAGGAGATGCTCTTCACCGGTGTCATGAAGCAGGCGCTATTGAGCGTGACCCCGATCGGGTCGCCCGGGCAGAGCCGGAAGAGCTGGACCTGCTCGGCAGCGTCCCAGCCGGCATAGCCCGGGCTGATCCGGTTGGTGACCTTGAGGTCTTCGGCGAGCGCCGCCTGGCAGAGCAGATCGTTGGCGTACTCGGCGAGGCTCTCCGCGGCGGCCGACCCCACGCTGTCGAGCATCACGGCCAGCGGGAACTCGCGCGCGTCGAACAGCCTCCGGACGCGCTCCTCGACGGCGTCTCCCACCGTGCAGATGCCGGCGCCCACCGCCTCGAGCCGTCCCCACAGCCCACCGATCCCGGGGATGTGCAGGCTCTGGTCCCCGGCGTCGATGCAATCGGGCGCTTGCCGCATCACCGGCGCCGCCCGGTACACGATTCGGGGGGTGATCAGCCGCTCGCCCAGCGCGAGGGCCTCTTCGAAAAGAGCGACCACATCGGCACTCGGCCGGTCCACACCTTTCTTGTAGCCCTGGAAGCGGAGGACTTCGTCGCGGTCGACGCGCAGGGGAACCCCCTCGAGCGCCGTCGGAACGGGCGTGAGGACGCGGAGCGCCTCGGTCACTTCTTACGGCGGGAGCGCACGACCTCGGCGATGAGGCGGATGTGATCGGGCCCAGAGCCGCAGCAGGCGCCCGCGATATTACAGCCGGCATCCAGCAGCGCCGGATAATCCTTGGCCATGGCTTCGGGCCCCAGCTCGTAGGTAGTCTGGTCGCCCTTGGTAATGGGCAGCCCGGCATTGGGATACGCGATGAGCGGCGCGTCGGTGACGGCGCGCATCTCGCGGATGATCACAATCGCGCGATCGGGGCCGCGCCCGCAGTTCATGCCGACGATGTCGGCACCCGCCCCGAGCAGGCTGCGGGCGACGTCGGCCGGACTCTCGCCCCACATGGTGCGGTCCCGGTCGTGGATGTCCTCGTACTGGAAGAACATCGTGGCCATCACGGGCAAATCCGTGACAGCTTTGCACGCCTTGATCGCGGCGGTGGCTTCCTGGGGGAACATCATGGTCTCAACGGCAAAGATGTCCACGCCGCCTTCGGCGAGGGCCGCGGCCTGCTCCTTGAACGTCTCGATGTACTGCTCGTCGCTGGTGTCGCCGAGCGGCTCGTACTCGACAGGCAGGCGGCTGGTCGGCCCGATGGAGCCCGCGACACAGCCGCCTGGCGGGCAGACCGAGCGCGCGAGCCGGGCGCCCTTCTCGTTGAGCTCCCGCGTGCGGTCACCGAGCTGGTATTCGTTGAGCTTGAGGCGCGTGCCGCCGAACGTATTGGTCTCCACGAAGTCGGAGCCCGCGTCGAAGTAGCCCTGGTGGATGCCGCGGACGATATCGGCGTGCGTGTCGTTCCAGAGCTCAGGGCAGGCGCCGTTGAGCAGCCCCGCCGCGAAGAGCGCGGTGCCATAGCCGCCGTCAAAGACGAGGAGGTCCCCGGCCCGGGCTCGCTCGACGATTTCCCAGCCGCGCGCGCGGGAAGGCATCAGGCATTCACCGGCACGCCGAGCAGCTCCTTGGCGCGCGTCACCGCGATCGTCGAGTCCTTGGCATAGCCATCGGCGCCGATCTCGTCGGCATAGGACTGGTTGACCGGCGCGCCTCCGATCATCACCTTGACCCGCGCGCGCAGCCCGGCTTTCTCGAGGGCATCGATGGTGCGCTTCATGGCGGGCATGGTCGTGGTCATGAGCGCCGAGATACCGACGATCTGGGCGCCGTGCTCCTCGACGGCCGCCACGAACTTCTCGGGCGCGACGTCGCGGCCCAGGTTGTGCACCTTGAAGCCCGCGCCCTCGAGCATCATCGCCACCAGGTTCTTGCCGATGTCGTGCAGATCCCCCTGCGCCGTGCCGATCACGATCACGCCGAGGTTCTGGTTCGCGCCGCCGGCCTTCGTAATGAGCGGCTTGAGCAGATCGAGGCCCGCGTACATGGCTCGCGCCGAGAGCAGCACCTGAGGAACGTAGTATTCGTTACGCCGGAACTTCTCGCCGACCACGTCCATGCCGGGGATCAGGCCGCGGAAGATCAGTTCCTTGGGGTCCATGGACAGCTCGAGACCTTCCTGCGTCTTGCGCGCCACCGTGTCCTTGTCACCAAGGATCAGGGCGCGCGCCATGGTCGGATAGTCGAAGCCGTTCTCGCTCATGCGGGCGTACGCCCGCTTCCTGACTTCACGGTCGGATACCCTCCCTTTTGCCACGCGGTCATGCCGCCGATCACATTGTACCAACCGGTCATGCCCTCGCGGCTCAGCGCGCTGATCACCGTGCTCGAGCGCAGCCCGCCGGCGCAGAGCACGGCCTTGGGCCGCGCGGCCGGCACCTCAGCCATGCGCCGCACCGCCTCACCCATGGGTAGATGCAACGCCCCCTCGATATGGCCCTCGTCCCACTCGAACGGCTCGCGGACGTCGATGACCACGAGGTCGGGGCGCTCCTCGCGCATGGTCGCCAGATCGTGCACCGAGATCTGCGGCACCGTCGCCACGGGGAAACCATGGCTGCGCCATTCCGTCATCCCCCACTGCACGTGCCCGGCCACCGCATCGAAGCCGATCCGGCTCATGCCCTGGACGGCGCGCGTGAGGTCGGTGGGGCTGGCCGCCACCAGCAGGACCGGCGCGTCGGCCGGCACGAACCAGCCCACGCGGGAGGAGAACTGCGGGCTCTCGATCCAGACATTGATTGCGTCCGGAACATGGCCCTGTCCGTATTCTTCCGGGCTCCGCACGTCGAGCACGCACGCGCCCTTGGCGATCGCTTCGCGCGCCTGGTCGGCCGTGAGCGGCCGTGGGTCGCCGCTCATCGGCAAGGCCTGGGCGCGATTGCGCGCGATGATGCGGTCGAAGTTCGGCGGCTTGGGCGGCAGCCCCGTCATGAGCCGGCGGACGAAGGTGTCCACGTCCGGCGCCTGGAGCGCCGGGTTGAAGCGGCGCTCGAAGCCGATGGTCGAGGCGGTCTTGCTCGACATGGCGCGTCCGCACGATGACCCGGCGCCATGGGCCGGGTACACCTCGACGCTGTCGGGGAGGCGCAGCAGCTTTTCCCCCAGGCTCTGGTACAGGTTGGCCGCGGCCTGATCGCCTCCGAAGTCGGGACGGCCCACGTCTCCGACGAAGAGGGTATCGCCGGTGAGCACGAACCAGGGCTCGGTCCCCCGGCTGAGATCGGTGACGAGGAGCGCGATGCTGTCGGGCGTGTGGCCGGGAGTGTGAAGCACCGTCAGGCTCACATTGCCAATCTTGAGCTCCGCGCCCTCTTCGACCGGGGCGTGCGGGAAGGCCGCCTTGGCCGCCGGATGAATGTGGATGCGTCCGCCGGTCTTGGCTGCCAGAGCCTGATTGCCCGAGACATGATCGGCATGGACGTGGGTATCGACGATATGCGTGATGGTCAGCCCCTTCCGGCGGGCCATCGCCAGGTACTCATCGATTCGGTCCCGAGCCGGGTCGACCACAGCGGCACATCCGGCCTCGCCACAGCCGATGAGGTAGGAGAGGCAGCCGGCTTCCTCATTCAGGATTTGCTGGAAGATCATCGGCCGAATCTTCCCATAGGGACGGATAGTTGCGCAAGGGCAAGGACCCCGAGAGAGCCTCCTTGACCCCCCGGCACCCCCTGGAATAGACTTGCGGGAATTGTGACAACACACACCGAAAGGGGTATGTTCGGGGCGTGAAAGTAAGGGTTCTGGGGGCATATGGCAGCGAGGGGCCGAGCCAGCGGCCCACTGCCTTCCTCGTGGACGACCGCGTGCTGGTGGATGCCGGCACGGTGGGCGGAGCGCTCCCCGTCCCCGAGCAGATCGAAATCGAGTACGCCCTGGTCAGTCACGCCCACCTCGACCACACGGTGGGGCTCGCCTTCCTCACCGACACGCTGGCGATGGTCGCTCCCGAGCGCCGCGTCACAGCCTGCAGCATCTCGCCGGTCCTCGAGGCGCTCCAGACCCATTGCTTCAATGACGCGCTCTGGCCTGACTTCACGACCATCCCCTCGCCATCGAACGCGGTGCTGGCCTTCCGGACGCTCGTTGAGGATGCGGAAGCGCGGGTCGGCGACCTGTGGGTGACGCCGGTCCATGTGGAGCATACCATCCCCACCACGGGCTACGTGATCCACAATGGCGAAACCGGCTTCGTCTTCAGTGGGGACACCGGGCCGACTCAGCGGATTTGGAAGGTCGCGCGGGAGATGCGGGGGCTCAAGGCGCTGATCGTGGAGACCGCCTTCCCGAACCGCTTGAATATGCTGGCCCGCGCCTCCGGACATCTGACCCCCGACATGCTCAAGCGTGAGATGGACAAGATGCCCGTCGACATTCCGATCTGGGTGTACCACGTGAAGCCGCAGCTGTATCAGGAAACCGCCGAAGAGCTCGCCAAGATCGACCCCACCCGGATTCACATTCTCGAACAGGGCAAAACCTACACGATCTGAACCGCGGGATGCTCCCAACGATCCCGCCTGAGCACGAGGCCCCCACCCTGCGGCCATTCCTCTGCCGGGTGGTCGGCAGCGCTCGTCAGACACCACTCGGAGTGCTGGTCCTGGCAGCCCTTCACGCCCTCATCGGCCTGAGTCGAGCGCTCGACCGCGTTGCTCGCGCTCAGGTCGGCCTCGAATCGCACGCTCTCACCATCGACGCCCTCATCGTGGTCGCGCTCCTCCTGAGCAGCTACGGCCTCTGGTCACGAAGGCCATGGGGGCGCTTACTGACGATGGCCCTTTACCTGCTGCTCGCCGGTTTGGGCTGGGGAGTCTTGTTTGCCGTGGCTCGAGGGTGGCTCCCCGCAGGCGCTCTTTTCATTGGCGCCGGACTGGCATTCTGCGGAATCGGTCTTGGCATCACGTGGTACCTCGCCCGCCCCTCTGTAAAGGCCGCGTTCCAGTAGGCCGAGCGTTTGTCCGCGTTTAGACTCGCGCTCAGTCAGCGCGAGGCCGAGGCGAAGAGGAACTCGCCCAGCCAGTTGTGCACCGCGGCGCCGTGCTCGAGCTGCGGGAAGTGTCCGCAGCGGTCGAGCCAGCGACCTTCGGCCCCCCGGATCCCGTCCACCGCGGCCGCCACGTGCGCCAGCGGGATCACGGGATCCTGTCGGCCGTGAATGACTAGCGTGGGTCGATCCCATTCCGAGAGCGCGGCGCGGTAGGCGGCGCCGCCCCCTTTGAAATCCTCTCGCATTCCGCGGAGCGTCGCGAGATAGGCCGCGCGCCCGTCGGGCGTGGCGCGCACGCCGAACTCGTGAGCCACGAGAAAGGCGATCTCCTCCGGATCGGGATCGATCAGGCAGCGGCGCAGCGCCGCGGCGCACAGGCCCGGCGTCACGCATCGCGCCATCAGCTCGCCGAGCCCACGCATCGTCATGAGCCGGTAGATGATGGACGGACGCAGCGGAAAGCCGGGGACGGCCGGGCTCAGGAGCGCGAGCCGGTCCACGCGGGCGGGGTTGGCCGTCGCGAAGGCGACGGCGACGCCGCCACCCATCGAGTGGCCGACGACATGGGCCCGGTCATGCCCGAGAGCGTCGAGCAACCGGCTCGCCGCCTCGGCGAAGAACGGCATCCCATAGGCCCGCCGCGGCTTGGCGGACTGGCCGAAGCCAGGCAAGTCGAGGGCGATCACGGTGCCGTGCGGGGCGAGGGCTGCGATGGTGTGGCGCCAGGACTCGGCGAAGGCGCCCAGGCCGTGGATCAGCAGCGTCGCGGGCCCACGTCCGGCGACCGTGTAGTAGAGCTCGAGCCCATCGACCGCGCCTCCTGTCAGACGAATCAGCGCCATCAGGAAGCAGTCGGGCGCGGACCGTCGAGCAGACGGCTCAGGCGCTCGCGGAACGGAAAGACGCTGAAGAGCCCACCGGTATGGATGAAGCAGATGCGCTGGCCGAGGGCCTTGGGGTCGCGGGCGAGCGTGTCCATGAGACCGGCGAAGGCCTTGACCGTGTAGACGGGGTCGAGCAGCACGCCTTCCTGCTGGGCCAACCTGACGATGGTATCCAGCGCGTCGTCGGAGACTCCCGCCCGGCCCGCGCCCTGGTAGCCGTCGAGCAGATGGATGGTCTTCGGCACTTCGATGGCAAAGCCGAACCGATGGATCGCCTTGTCAATCGTCCGCCCGATATAGCCGCGCACCTGCTCGGCGGGGAAGGCGATCGGCACGCCCACGATCTCGCCGGGGAGGCCGCCGAGCTGCTTGCCCATGAGCAGTCCCGCCTGGCTGCCGCCGCTGAAGGCGGTAACCACAACGGTGTCGAAGCGGGGGGCGCCGTGATTGATCTGCTCGGCGAGCTCGACAGCGCATTCGAGATAACCGAGAGCGCCCACCTCGTTCGAGCCACTCTCCGGGATCACGTACGGCCGGCCGCCGCGCGCCCGGATTTCCTCGGCGAGACGCTCGAACACCTGGTCGATCTGCGCGAACTCGGCGTCCGAGAGATACCGCACCTCGGCGCCCAGCAGTCGGTTCAGCAGGAGATTGCCGTCGTAGGCCTCGGGCCGCGCGCCCTTGACGGCCAGCACCGCCCGCAATCCCAGGCGGGCGGCCACAGCCGATACCGCGCGGCAGCAATTGGATTGCAGCGTGCCGCAGGTCAACAGGGTGTCGGCGCCCTGCTGGAGGGCCTCACCCACCAGGAATTCGAGCTTGCGAACCTTGTTGCCGGACTCGAGCAGGCCGGTGAGATCGTCGCGCTTGAAGTAGAGCTCCACGCCGAGACGGCGGGAGAGCCGCTCGAGCTTCATGATGGGCGTGGGCACCAGAGAGAGTGGGAGACGGGCGGGAACGAGCATGCGCCCATCCTACCACTTGAGTCTATGAATGCGTCCGCCTGGTGGTGCTAGGCGTGCTCCTGCTTGAGGGTCGCGGCGATGGGCGCGAAATCGTAGGACGGGAAGACCTGATAGCGGAAAGCGCCCCAGGCCTTTCCATGTACCGGTTGAGGCTGCGAATCTTGTCGGCCTCGACCCGCAGCTGGATGATAAAGCCGTAGGACATGGCCACGACCCAGGACACAAGCTCGCTGCCCTCCGGTGGAAAGTCGCGGTAGAAGCCGGTTTTTCTCAAGTGGGCCATGATCTCGTCCAGCGTCTTGGACTGGTCGTGGTGGAGCAGGACGGTGAGCAGGACGTGAGTGTCGCCGGCCATGGAGTCCTCCGTCGAACGGAGTGCACCGCGCGGCCAGCGCAATGGCGCGCCAGCCTCCGAGCCACCCTATCACAGGGGCCGGCGCCAATCCGGATTGACACCGGCTCCGCTAGCGGGTACCGTTCTGCCATGCGCATCGAGGTTCACGACAACCAGATCGAGTCCGCCCTCAAGACCATGAAGAAGCTCATGCTCAAGGATGGGCTCTTCAAGGAGATGAAGAAGCGGGCGTACTACGAGAAGCCGTCCGTGAAGCGGAAGCGGAAGCAGGCCGAGGCCAGGAAGAAGCGCCGGAAGGCCATGAAGCGCACGGAGCAGGAAGACTAGTCTGCCTCCTCCGGGCGCCTCTCTGCGCCCCGGTTCCCCCACGCCAAGCCTGCCGGTGACTCCCACCCGGGAGAGCCTTGCCAGCCCGCGTCTCTGGCTGGCCTTCGCCACGATGCTCATGGTGGCGGGGATCTCGAATAGCTTTCCCGTCTTCTTTCCCCCGCTCCTGCAGGAATTCGGGGGCTCGCGCGGCGCCACGGCCTCGACGGTCTCCCTGCTCTGGGTGGGCGGGGCCGTTCTGGGGCCCCTGGCCGGCTACCTCGTGTCCCATTGGAGTCCCCGGCTCCTGGTCGTGATCGGACTGGCCGCCACCGCGGCCGGGCTCGCCCTGGGGACCCTGGCCTCGTCGCTGACCTGGTTCATCTTTCTGGTGGGTCTCGGGGGCGCGATTGGCGTGGGATTGACCGGCATGGTCACCCACGCGGCCCTCATCGCCGACGCTTATGTCCGCCGTCGAGGCCTCGCCATGGGCATCGCCTTTTCCGGCTCGATGGGCGCCTATGCCCTCGCCCTGCCCGCTCAATGGGCGATCAACCAGTGGGGATGGCGCGCGGCCTTCTGGGGTTACGCGATCATCATCGTCGCCCTTATCCCATGCGCCTGGGTCGTCCACCCGAGCCGGCTCGATCCTGGCGGCAAAGGCGCGAGCCAGGGCACGGCCGGGCCTCGCACCGTGGGCGCGATCGTGGCCTCCCCAGGCTTTTGGAGCCTTATGGTGGTGTTCAGCACGCCACCGCTTTTCGGTTACCTCGCCACGACTCAGCACACCCTCTACTTCACCGCGCGTGGGTTCTCGGCCGCCGAGGCCTCGCTGATGCTCGCCGCCGGCGGAGGGCTCGCGGGATGCGGCCGGGCCCTGGCAGGTCTGATCGCGGATCGCCTCGGGGGCCCAATCGCGGGCTTCATCTCGTTCAGCTGCTCGCTGGTGGGAATGCTCTGCCTGCTGGGGATGGAGGGATGGCCGGGTCGGGCGCTGGCGGCAGGCTACGTGCTGTTCCTGTTCCTGCCCCTCGGCTCGCGCGCCACCATCGTCTCGGTCCTGATCAGCCGCATCGCTCCCCCGATCCATTACGGCTTCATCTTCGGGCTGCTGGGGATTGGCAATAGCCTCGGCGCCGCCGCCGGGCCGTGGCTGTCCGGCGCGATCTACGATTGGACTCAGTCCTATCTCGTGATCTACCTCTTGGCGACGGGCATCGCGCTCGCCGGCCTCACCGCGCTTGCCATCTTTTCCCTTACCACGCCGCGGCGGAGCTGACTCAGCCCCGCGGCCGCCAGCGGATGCCGCCGCGGACGGTGAGCACGGGGGCGAAGCGGAGCGCGGCCTTGATCTCGTGGTCCGCGGAGTCGCTGAAGGTAAACTCGCCCTCCTCGATGTCCAGCACGGCGGCGTCCCCTGAGGCGCCCGGCGCGAGGACGCCCAGCTCCTCTTGCTGCCCGATGGCGCGCGCCGGCGCGTCGGTGACGGCACGGATCACCTCGTCCAGCGGCATGCCGAGCGCGAGGAACGTGGACATGACACCGACGAGGTCGTACATGCGGCGGGCGACCAGGGGCCGGACCATGTCGGTCGAGAGCGTGGTGGGCGGCAGCCCCTGCTCGATTGCCGCGCGCGCCACCTCCAGATCGCAGTGCACGCCCGCGTGCGCAACGTCCAGCACGACGCCGCGCCGCGCCGCCTCGCTGACCGCCGGACGCACACGGCCCCGGTCGTCCAGGATGCCGTTCGCGTACCCATTGAAGATATGGGTGGCGATGTCGCCCGGCCTCAGCCGGTCGAGAATCGCTTCGATGGGAATAGGCGAGCCCGAGATGTGGACCATCAGCCGCGTGCCGGTCGCGTCGACGATGCGCCGAGCCATGTCAAGCGCCGGGAGCGCGTTCGTCTCGCCCGTCGCCATGTGCTGGATGCGGACCTTGATGCCGAGCAGCTCCGGGAAGCGGGCGAAAGCGTCGCGGGCGCGGTCCTCCTGGGCGAAGCGGAAATCCTGCAGCTCCCCGACACCCGCCGCGAGACTCATCAACCCCGTCGCCGCCAGATGAAGGAACGCGAAGACCCGCGTGTGGGAGCGGGCGATCACGTTCTCGCGGAAGCCCGCGTAGGTCGCCCATCCCGCACTGCCCGCGTCCACGCAGGTGGTGACACCGCCCGGCAGGCAGGCGGCGTCGGGGTCCACGAAGAGCGGCTGGCCGCGGTAAAAGAAATGCCCGTGCGGATCGATCAGGCCCGGCGTGACGAGCTTGCCGCTGACGTCGGCCACGTCGGCGGCGTTTCCATCGAGCCGTGGGGCCACCGCGGCGACGCGGCCGCCCGCGAACCCGACGTCCATGGGCGCGTGGACGGCGCGGCCGGGATCCACGACGGTGCCGCCGCGCAGCAGCAGATCGAAGTCCATCTGCTCCCCTGGCCGGCGGGGCGGCGCCGCTAGCCGATCTTTGCGGCGAGCGCCGCGTACTTCTCGAGCAGCGGCAACACTTCGTCACGTCCTGCCGACGGCAGATTGAAGAGCGCGCGATGGACGCCAAGGTCGCGCCACGCGGCCAGCTTGCCTTCGTCGGGACGCGCGCCGAAGAGCGACACGGTGACCGCCGCGGGGTCGCGGCCGGCTTTCTCGGCGCGCCGCCGGAGATCCGCGATGCCCTCCTCGATCGCATCGCGGCCCACGATCGGCATCCAGTGGCCGTCGAAGTCCGCGGCCCGCTGGCGCGCATGCGGGCCGCTCCCGCCCATCAGGATCGGCGGGTGCGGCTTCTGGACCGGCTTGGGGAAGGACCAGATCTTGTCGAAGTTGACGAACTTGCCGTGGTACTCGGCCTCATCCTTCGTCCAGATCTCCTTCATGGCGGCGATCCGCTCGCGCAGGATCTTCCACCGGCTGTCGAAGTCCGTCCCGTGATGCTCCATCTCCTCGGCGTTCCAGCCTCCGCCGATGCCGAAGAGCATGCGGCCGCGCGAGAAATGATCGAGGCTCGCCACTTCCTTGGCGAGCGTGATCGGGTCGCGCTCGATGACCAGGCAGATGCCGGTGCCGACCTTGAGCCGTGTAGTGACGGCGGCCGCCGCCGTAAGCGTCACGAAGGGATCGAGCGTGTGCCAGTACTCCTTCGGCAGATTCGGGCCTCCGGGCCATGGGCTGCGGCGGTTGGCTGGGATATGCGTGTGCTCGGGCACGAAGAGGGACTCGAAGCCGCGGGCCTCGGTCTCGCGGGCCAGCTCGTCGATGCGAATCGCGTAGTCGGTGCTGAACTGGTAGACGCCGTATTTCATGGCTGGGTCTTCTCCTCGGGGAAGCTCAAGGGAGTGTAGTAGGGACGACCGCGGAGCGCCTTGACCTCCTTTTGAAAGCTGGTGCCGTAATGGGTCTCCGCGTCGGTGAGCGCCCAGGCCTGTCGCTTGTAGCACCAGGACTCCGGATGGAGCCGCTGCGCCGCTTTGAAGAGCGGGATAGCCGCCTCGGCCTGGCCGGTCCCGTGCAGGTATTCGGCGAGCCTGAAATGCGTGGCGGCCAGCGCGTGCTCCGCGGTGGGCAGCGGCAGCCGGGAGCGCCGCTCGCCGGGCTTGAGGACATAGGCGCTGTCCGGCCCTTTCATGACCCAGTCGCGGAGCGCCGCCGCGTAGCGTGTCATGTCGAATTTGGTGTACTCGATCCACCGGTTATCGGCAAAGGCCACCTCGTTGGGCCTCACGATGCGCCCGGGCTCGTCGATCCACACGGCGGTCGGCACATTGACCATGTTGTAGCGTGACGCCACCTGATAGTGGACGTCGATCAGCGAGGGATGCGTCGGATGGGCGGCCCGGATCCACTCGCCGGCCGCCGCAGCACCCGCGCTATCGAGGGCCACGGTGATCACCGTGAGCCCCCGCGGCTCGAGCTCTGCATGAAGCGCCTGCCACCCGGGCAGGTCGAAGCGGCATCCTCACCAGGACGCCCAGGCGAGGAGAAAAACCTTGCGCCCGCGGTAGTCGGAGAGGGTGTGGAGCCGGCCGTTGAGGTCGGGAAGCGTGAAGTCCGGCGCCTCGAGCGAGCGGAGGCGATCGCCGACATCCTCGGCCGCCTCGCCCACGGCCCACACGCCGTGCTCGGGGCACGCGACCACCGGCTGCCCCAGATGCCGCACGAGCCGCGTGAGGTTCACGCTCGGGCCGCCTTCGGCCTCGCGCGCCCACTCCCGCCCCGCGTGCCCACGGGGCACGGGCACGCAGGCGCCCCCCCGGCAGAGCCCCTCGGGCTTCCACTCCCAGCCGGTGGCGCGCGCCAGATAGTCGGGCGCGAGCCACAGGCTCTCGCCCTCGATCCGGGCCCCAGCGACCGTGGTCGCGTCGGCCCCACAGAGAATCGTGACGTTCATGCCGGCTCCCGCATGGTGTTACCATGGATCAGCGCACAAGCCAATCGACGGAGGTGCTCTATGAAGCATGGATCCCTCTGGACCCTGATCGCGCTGGTCGTCGTGGCGATCCTCGCGGCCGGCCCCCTGCCCGTTTCGGCCGCCGACACGTCGAAAGTGGACAAGTCCACCAAAGAGGTGGAGACGGGCGCCAAAAAAATCGGCGAGGGCAAAGTCATCGAGGGAGCCGGGGAGACGGCCAAAGGAGTCGGCCATACGGTGGTTGAAGGTGCCAAGCTCACCGGCGAGAAGTTCAAGGAAGCCGGCAAGGCCGCGGAGGAGCCCGCGAAGACCGCCTGGGAACGCACCAAAGAGGGCGCGACCTCCTTCGGAACCAGCGTCAAGAGCTTCTTCCACCGGCTCTTCAACAACGATTAGCGCTTGGGCTTCGTGACTCTCGCCAGATAGACGCCCAGCGGCTCCGACTCCCGTTCCTGGAAGCGGACGGCGACGCGGAGCTGCTCGAGGTACTGGTCGAGCGTCTTTCCGCCGAGGGCGATGCCCCGCGAGGTGAAGAACGACTCGGCATTCTGCTCGAGCGCCGGGCTCACCAGGGCCGTGATCCCTTCGTACATCCGACGATACGCGCTGCCGGGGTAGCGCTTGGACATCGCCTCCCAGTTCGCCTTCACGAACTCCCACGCGAGCTCCCGGCTGTACACGCTCGTGAGCAGCGCGCGCACCAGGAAGGGCGCGTCCTGGCTGCGGACCTCGCCGTTCAGCGTGCGGTCGAGCGTCTGACGCAGCAGCTCCGGCTGGCGGAATCCCGCCAGGGCATAGAGGTAGCGCTGCTCCTCCTGTGGGGTTCGCGCACTCTTGAAGCGTTGGAGAAACTCGTCGTATTCCGTCTCGCCTCCGCTGGCGGCGAGGATCGCGATCACCGCGGGCAGCACATTGGGATCCAGCGCCGACTCGTCACTGCGGTAGCGCGCGTAGAGAGAGCGCGCGCGGTCCTGAGTGGCCGGGTCATTTCCGAGCGTTCCAAACGCGCGGATCAGGTCCCCGCGGAGCTGACGATCGAGCTCGGTCTCATCAGGCTGGGCCTCCCAGCCGAACCGCTCGACGGCGGCCTCCAGCCGCTGGCGGACCAGGCCCTCGAGCTGCGTGCGCAGCTCGGCCGGGATCGCGCGGTTCAGATAGCCGAACGACCCCGTCAGGACGGCCCAGACATTGCGATCCGTCTCGGCGGTGAATCGCGCGGTGAGCTCGAGGTAGTCGGCGGCGGCCATGGTTCCGGCCTGGGCCAGAGCGAAGCAGTCGCTCACCAGGTTGAAGCGCTCGATCGGCGCGAGCTTCGCCAGCGCGCCGCTCATCTTCTTGAGCAGGGGCGGCGCGTAGCGGACGCGGTAGAAGCCGTGCCCGCCCGCGTTCGCAACCACCCAGTCGGCCGGCGCGGGCAGCGGCACCACGACCTCCGCCTCCTCGAGGAGCAGCTGTTTGTGGACCAGCCCGCGCTTCACCGAGGCGCGCAGGACGATCGGGATGCGCCACCGCTCCGCGCTCTCCGAGGTGCCGTCCAGGTACAGAAAGCGCCGCTGGGAGAGTCGGATGCCCTTGCCTTCGGGCTCGACCGACACCAGCGGATAGCCGGGCTTGAAGATCCAGGCGTTCATGACCTCGGGAATGGGCTGCTTCGCGGCCTCGCCCAGCGCCTTCCAGAGATCCGTGGTCTCGGCATTGCCGAACCGATGGCGATCGAGGTAGAGGCGCACGCCGTCGCGAAAGCCCTCCTCGCCCAGATGCCGCTCGAGCATCCGCAGCACGGAGGCCCCCTTCTCGTAGGTAAGCAGGTCGAACATCGCCTCGCAGTCGCGCGGCGCCAGCACCTCGAACTCGATCGGCCGTGTGCTGCGCAGCCCGTCCACTACCATCGCCGCCGCGCGGGAGGCGCCGAACGTGATCCACCGCTTCCATTCGGGTTTCCAGGCGTCCACCGCCAGCAATTCCATGAACGTGGCGAAGGCCTCGTTCAGCCAGATGCCGTTCCACCACGTCATCGTCACGAGGTCGCCGAACCACATGTGGGCCAGCTCGTGGGCGATGACGTCGGCCACACGCTCCAGCTCGCTGTGCGACGCGGCGCTCTGGTCCACCAGGAGCGCGGTCTCGCGGAAGGTCACGGCGCCAAGGTTTTCCATCGCGCCCGCGGCGAAGTCCGGGATCGCCAGCAGGTCCAGCTTGTCGCCCGGATACGGCAGGCCGTAGTAGCGCTCGAAGAAATCCAGCGAGAAGGCGCCGACCTCGAGCGCGAAGCGCGCCAGGTGCTTCTTGCCGGGCACGCACCACACGCGGAGCGGGGTCTTGCCCACCATCACCGGGTCGGTTGCCTCGAGCTCGCCCACCACGAACGCCACCAGGTAGCTCGACATGCGGATCGTGTCGGCGAACGCCACCGCTTTCTTGCCGGGGCCGGTGGGCGTCTCGTTCACGATCGCGGTATTGGAGATGGCCACGAGCCCCTCGGGCACCACGAGCGTGATCCCGAACACGGCCTTGAGCGTGGGCTCGTCCCAGCACGGGAAGCCGCGGCGCGCATCCGTGGCCTCGAACTGTGTTGCCGCGATCGTGTGCGTGCCGCCCGCGGCATCGCTGTACGTGCTGCGGTAGAAGCCGTGGAGACGCTCGTTGAGCGTTCCCCTGAAGCGTAGCTTGAGTCGCCACTCGCCGGGCGCGATGGGTGCCGGGAAGAGGAGACGGGCGCGCTCATTGGCCTCGTCCAAGGCGGCGCTCCCCTGCACCACGGGGCCGCCGGCCCCTTCGATTGCGACGGATTCGATCTGCAGCTCGGCCGCATTGAGCACGATCTCGGTCACGGGCTCCTTCACCGTCACGGCGATGATCTCCTCGCCGGTGAAGATGGCGGCCTCGAGGTCAGGCTCGAGCCGGACGTCGTATCGCGCGGGGACCACGGTGGCGGGGAGCCTGAAGTCCATGCGCGCAAGGATACCAAAACAGCGGCGTGGTGACACTTGACATCTCTTCCTCGAGGGCGCGACACTGCCGGGGCCGCAGACATCTGACCGGGGAGATCCCATGGACAGCCTCAAGGACAAGACCGCCGTCGTGACCGGCGGCGCCAGCGGTATCGGCCGTGCCCTCTGTCTGGCCTTCGCGCGCGGCGGCGCGCGCGTCGTGGTGGCCGACGTGGACGAGACCGGCATGGGCGGGACGGCCGCGGAGATCACCGCGGCCGGAAGCCGAGCCGTCACCGTGCGCACCGACGTGAGCCGGCTCGCGGACGTGGAGGGGCTGGCCGAGCGCGCCTTCAAGGAGTTCGGCGCCGTGCACGTGCTCTGCAACAATGCCGGCGTCGCGGTGCACGGCGGTCTCGAGGCCGCCAGTCACAAGGACTGGGAGTGGGTCATCGGGGTGAACCTCTGGGGCGTGATCCACGGCATCGAGGCCTTCGTGCCGCGCATGATCGCCCAGAAGCAGCCCGGCCATATCGTCAACACCGCCTCCATGGCCGGGCTCATCGCCTCCCAGGGCCTCGGCATCTACAACACGACCAAGTACGCCGTGGTGGGCCTATCGGAGACGCTGCAGAAGGACCTGCGCCCGTACGACATCGGCGTGTCGGTGCTCTGCCCCATGGGCGTGGCCACCAATATCCACGACAGCGAGCGCAGCCGCCCGGCGCATCTCAAGCACGCGGGGGGCAGCCGAGGTGGCGAGGTGACACTCATCGGCCGCACGCTCACTGCCGAGCACGTGGCCGAACGGGTGCTTCGGGCCATTCACACGAACCGGCTCTACATCATCACGCACGAGGAAGGCCTCCTGCCGCTGCGCCGCCGCTTCGAGCGCATGGAGAAGGCCATCGAGGAGAACAGATAGATGAACTACAGGCCCGTTGACGGTTGGGGCAGACTGCCCGACGGCTGGCGCCAGGTCGAGGCCGCGGGCGTCGCCGTGGACAAGCAGGACAACGTGTACCTGTTTACCCGGAGCGAGCATCCCGTCATTGTCTTCGATCGCGAGGGCACGTTCCTCCGCTCCTGGGGCGAAGGGCTCGTCCGCCGGGCGCACGCCGTCACGATCGACGCCGAGGGCATGGTGTGGCTCACCGACGATCTGCACCACACCATCCGCAAGTTCACGCCCGAGGGCAAGCTGTTGCTCACGCTCGGGCATCCCGATCAGGCCAGCGAGCTGCACGGCGGCAAGCCCTTCAATCGCCCGACTCACGTGGCCATCTGCCCGAAGACCGGGTTCCTCTTCATCTCCGACGGCTACGGCAATTCGAATGTCCACAAGTACACGCCCGAAGGCACGCACGTGGTGTCGTGGGGCGAGCCGGGCACCGATCCCGGTCAGTTCAACCTGCCCCACAACCTGGTCATCGACGCCGAAGGCCTCGTGTACGTGGCGGACCGGGAGAACCATCGCGTGCAGATTTTCGACGGACAGGGCCGATACCAGGCGCAGTGGAATAACCTGCACCGCCCGTGTGGGCTCTTCGCCGACCGGCGCAACGGCGGCCACTTCTACGTCGGCGAGCTCCCCACCAGTCTCGCCGTCAATGCCAAGACGCCCAACCTGGGCCCGCGCGTCACGGTGCTCGACGCCAAAGGCCAGCGCGTGTGCCGCTTCGGTGGCCGATTCGCCGGCGACGGCCCGGGACGCCTGGTCGCGCCGCACGCGGTCGCCACCGACTCGCGCGGTGATCTCTATGTGGCCGAGGTCGCCTACACCTTCATGGGGATCTCGATGGCGCTGCCCGCCGAGATCCGCTGCTTCAAGAAGTTCCAGCGGGTGGATTGAGCGTGATCGCAGTCCTCACGCGCAACTGGTGGGCCCTGGCCCTGCGGGGGCTCTTCGCCATTCTGTTCGGGCTGGCCGCCTTCGCCATGCCGGGACTCACGCTCGCCGCTGTCATCCTGCTCTTTGGAGCCTATGTGATCCTCGACGGCGTCTTCGCCATCGTCTCCGGGCTCGGGGCCGCCGAGCGGGGTGAGCGCTGGTGGGCGCTGCTGCTCGAAGGCATCGTCGACATCGCGGCGGGTGTGGCGGCGTTCGCGTGGCCCACCTTGACCGCGCTCCTGCTCCTCTACCTGGTGAGCGTCTGGGCGGTGGTGACGGGAGTGCTCGAGATCGCCGCGGCCATCCGGCTCAGGCAGGCGATCAAGGGCGAGTGGCTGCTGGCCATCAACGGAGTCGTGTCGGTGCTCCTCGGCATCTTTCTGGTCGCCGTCCCGGGCGGCGGAATCCTCGTGCTGATCTATTGGATCGGCGGCTACGCGATTTTCTTCGGCGTCTTGCTGCTGGGCCTGGCCTTCCGGCTCCGCAGCCTACGGCACCGGCATGTCTGAACGAGAGTCTAGCGAGCCGCCACGCCCCTGACGAACACGCGGACCGGATAGGGCCCTTTGGCGTACCGCTCGATCTCCGCGATGCGGAAGCCCGCCCGCTCGATGGCCGCGAGCGTGTCGCGGTTGGGATGGCAGCCGCCGCCGAGCATGCTCCAGAGAGGCGTGACGGCGTCCTGAAACCGCGCCCAGCCCGGGCTCGGCGATCGAACGTGCTCGAGAAAGCGCAGCGCCCCGCCTGGCCGCAGCACCCGTCGGAGCTCGCCGAGGGCCTGATCCAAATTCTGCACCGTGCAGAGCACCAGGGCCGACACCGCCGCGTCGAAGGAGGCATCGGGAAAGGGCAGCGCCTCGGCGCAGGCTTCGAGGAGCGCGATCCGCCGGCCCAGCGCCTCGGCCCGCGGCCGCGCGCGCGTGAGCATATGGGGGTCGGGCTCCACCCCGACCACATCGGCCTCGGCCGAATAATGCACAAAACTCAGGCCCGTACCGCTGCCCACGTCGAGCACCCGGCCTCTGAGCTCTCCGGCCAACCAGGCGCGGTGCGGTCTGAGGAAGTTCCGCTCGGCGACCCCGATGAGATGATCGTAGAGGGCGGCGAATATCGGATGACCGCGCGCGCTGACCACCGGGAGTCCGGGCCGCCCGCTAGTGCGGCTGAGGCAGTGGAAAGAAGCGGCCCGTGGCGCGGGCCACGACGTCGCGTGTCTCGAGATCCTCGAGCGCGCCTTCGAGATCGAGATACCGGCCGGCGTCCGTGATGGCGCGCCCGCGCCCCAGCAGCGGCCGCTCAATGGGCGTCGGTCTCAGGTAGCGGACCGTGAGCTCGCCCGTGACGTAGATCCTGCCCGTCGCGTGCACCGCCGCGCCCGCCAGCACCTCGTCCAGATAGGCCGCGACGATGCCGCCGTGGGCTGCGCCGGGCGGGCCCTCGAAGCGGCCCGGGACGATGATGGGCGAGAGCACTTCGCCCTCGGCCCCGAAGGTGCGCACGCGGAGGCCGATCTCGTGCTCGGGCCCGCAGCCGAAGCAGCCATTGAACACGGAGCGTCCGCTGAACCTGACTTCAGAGAGGTTCGAGAAGAGCCGCTCGAAGGGCGCCGGCACCGGCGGGTCGTGGGTCATTGCGCCCTGGAGTATACTCGGGCCTCGATAGTCGATCCCCCCAAAGACAAGGAGAGCGCTCGATGGCCGTGACCGTGAAGGCGATTACCGATGGCCCGCTGATGGTGAAGGGCGAGTGCGAGGTGCAGGACGCCCAGGGGAATCCGATTCCCGGCAAGGGCGGCGATACGGTTTACCTCTGCCGCTGCGGGCACTCGGCCAATAAGCCCATGTGCGACGGAAGCCACAAGCGAGTCGGCTTCAAGAGCTAGGCGGGCGGTCCGGCTTCACCATCAGCTCCGGGCGCACCAGCCGGTCGAACTCCTCCGCGGACACATAGCCGAGCGCCAGCGCGGCCTCGCGGAGGGTCGTCCCCGTCTTGTGCGCCCGCTTCGCGATCTCGGCCGCCTTGTCGTAGCCGATGTGCGGCGCCAGCGCTGTCACCAGCATCAGCGACCGCTCGACGTTCTGTCGGATGCGCGCCGTGTTGGGCTCGATCCCCGCCACGCAGTGCTCGCGGAAGGACTCGCAGGCATCCGCGAGCAGCCGAATGGACCGCAGCGCGTTATGGCAGATCAGCGGCTTGAAGACGTTCAGCTCGAAGTTGCCCGACGCCGCGCCGATGTTCACCGCCACGTCGTTGGCCAGCACCTGCGCGCAGACCATGGTCATGGCCTCGCTCTGGGTCGGGTTGACCTTGCCGGGCATGATGCTGCTGCCCGGCTCGTTCTCGGGAATAGCCAGCTCGCCCAGCCCGGCGCGCGGTCCCGAGGCCAGCCAGCGGATGTCGTTGGCGATCTTCATCAGCGCGCAGGCCAGCGTCTTGAGCGCGCCGTGGGCGGCCACGAGCTGCTCGTGCGAAGCCAGGGCCTGGAACTTGTTCGGCGCGCTTGTGAAGGGCGCGCCCGTGAGCGCCTCGAGCTGTCGGGCCACCCGCTCGCCGAAGGCTTCGGGGGCGTTGAGTCCCGTCCCCACGGCCGTGCCGCCGATGGCGAGCTCGCGAAGGCCCGGCAGCCCCGCGCGGAGGCCGGCCAGCGACTGCTCGAGCATAGCCACGTAGCCGGAGAACTCCTGGCCCAGGGTCAGCGGCGTCGCGTCCTGAAGATGGGTGCGGCCGACCTTCACGATGCTCGCAAAGGCGTCAGCCTTTTGCGCGAGGGCCGCCTTGAGCGCCTCGACGGCCGGGATCAGCGCGCCGGCGACCCGCTCGGCGGCGGCCACGTGCATGGCCGTCGGGAAGACGTCATTGGAGGACTGCGAGCGGTTGACGTCGTCGTTGGGATGCACCGGCTTCTTCGAGCCCATCTGGCCGCCGAGGATCTCGATCGCCCGATTACCGATGACCTCGTTGGCGTTCATATTGGTCTGCGTCCCGCTGCCCGTCTGCCAGATCACGAGCGGAAAATGCTCGTCCAGCGCGCCCGCGATGACCTCGTCGGCCGCTCGGACGATGGCCTGTGACTTGTCGAGGTCGAGCAGCCCGAGCTCGCGATTGACGAGGGCGCAGGCTTTCTTGACGAGCCCGAGGGCGCGGATCATCTCCCGGGGGAACCGCTCGCCCCCGATCTTGAAGTGCTCCAGGGATCGCTGAGTCTGGGCGCCCCAGTACCGGTCGGCGGCCACCTCGATGGCGCCCATGCTGTCGGTCTCTTTACGAGTCGGGCCGGTCATGAGGGGTTCCCGGTCAGGGCGGCAGTTTCCAAGCCAGCCATTCGCAGACTCCGCGCCCCATCACCCACTCCTGATCCGTCGTGGACAGCCACGGCAGCTCCTCGGTGAACAGCGTGATCGCCTCGCGGTAGGTGCCGCGCAGCCGGGTGAGATCAGTGCCCCAGAACATCCGCCGCGGCCCGAAGGCGTCGAAGACGTGGCGGATATGCTTGTGCAGGCCGGGGTACGGGTACGGCTCGGTCGAATAGCACGGCAGCGCGGAGGCTTTCACGGCGACGCTGGGATGCCGGGCCAGCTTCAGGAGATCGGGCAGATCGGCGAAGGCGGCGTCATCCTTCTGAGACATCGAGAGCGCCAGATGATCGATCACGAGGCGGAGCCCCGAATGGCGCTCGGCGATGCCATCCACGTGCGGCAGCGAGCCCGGGACAAAGATCATCACCGGCAATCCGGCCCGCTCGGCGGCAGGCCACAGCCAGTCGGCGGTGCCGTCGATCAGCCACGGCTTCTGGAGCGCCGTGTGAAACGTGAAGCGCAGCCCCAGCATGCCGGGCTCGCGCTTCCAGCCGCCGAGGAGGGCGCGACTCTCCGGCCGCTCGATGGGGAGCCGTCCCATCACCGCAAAGCGGTCGGGATGCAGGCGCGCCGCCTCGAGCGCCAGGTCGTTGCGGTCGCCCTCCCACGACGGCGGCACGATCACCACGCGCGGGACGCCGGCGGCATCCATTTCGCGGAGGCAATCGTCCTTGGTGAACGGTTGTGGGCGATGCGCCTGGCTGGCCCGACCGGGCGGCCACGGGCGATCGGCGGTGTCGGCGCCCCAGATGTGGACCTGCGAGTCGGTGATCAGCATGGCGTTCGATAGCATAGCATTGCTTGCCGACGCCAAGCCGGGCCGCCGGCTCGGCGCACCTTTCTCTCCGCGGGCTGCATCAGAAGGGCTGGAGCCAGAACATGCGGAATCACGGCGAGCAGCGGCGGGCGCTCCGGTATCCACTGGAGCTGCCGATCGAGGTGGGCGGCGCCACGGGGCGCACCCGTGACTTCAGCTCATCCGGGGTGTTCTTCGAGACCGACCGGGCTTTGGCGCCGGGGGCGCCGATTGAATTCTCCCTCGTCGTCGGCCACGTGAGCTCGGGCGGGCCGCTCCGGCTCGACTGCGAAGGCCGTGTGGTTCGGACCGCGCCGCGCGACGGTCGGCTGGGCGTCGCGGTCGCCATCACCCGGTGCCGGTAGGCGCTCAGGCCCCCGCGCCAGACCGTCGGGTCAGCGACGGGCGCAGACTTCGGCGGCCAGCACCCGCGGGTTCTTGGTGCGGGCGTTCCGGGTCGTTCTGACGATGGTCGCCTCGCGGAACCCCGCCTCGTGGAATTCGTCCAGGAAGGCGCCGCCTTCCCTCGCGCCGGCGATTCAGGCAAACCAGTCCGAATCGCTGATGGGTCCCGTCCTCTCCGCGGGCTCGGTCAGGATGAGCTCGGCCGCGTACACGATTCCGCCGGGCCGCACGACGCGGGCCAGCTCGCGGAAGATCTCCTCGCGCGCGGGATTGAGATTGAAGATGCCATTGACCAGCGCGACGTCGATCGAGCCATGGTGAAGCGGGAGCCGCTCGGCGTCAGCCCGCACAAACCCTATCCTCTTTCTCGTCGTCGCGGCGGCCCGCCGGGCCAGCCCGAGCATGGAGGGGCTGAAATCGATGCCGACGACACGGCCACCCGGTCCGACGCGACGGGCGGCGATCAGGCTGTCGAGTCCGGCGCCGCAGCCGAGATCGAGGACGGCGCTGCCGGCCGGGATCGAAGCGGCAACCGAGACATTGGACACCCCCGCGAAGACCTCGACGGAGTCCGACGGCAGCTCCGCGAGCAATTCGCGCGGATAGCCCACGCTCTCAGCGAACACGCGGCCTACGGGAAAGGGGTGCTTGTCCCGAGGATGCCGAGCGGCGGCCGAGTACGCCCCTTCGACCGCGCTGCGAAGCCGCGCTATCTGCTCCCGGCTCAACCCGGCGATCTGAGTGCCTTGTGCCATCGGTATTGCCGATAGTATAGCACTCTAAGGATCGGGCTAGCCGATTATACAAGCTACCGCTATCATCTAAAGAGCCGCCAGCAGATCTGACCGGCCGTGGCCAGCGCCGCCAAGCCCACCAGCCCGACAAAGACTCCGGTGCCATCCTCACCCAGGAAGCCGCAGATCAAAGGCCCGAGGAAGATGGCCGCGTCCACGCCCATCCGATAGAGCCCCGTTCGCCAGGCCAGCCCGCCCAGCGTGGTGTACTGGCGGATCACGCCGAGCGGCAGCATCCAGCCGGCCAGACCCAAGCCGAAGAGGACACAGCCTGACGCGAAAAACGGGAATGGCCCGAGCCCGACACCCCAGGTCCCCAGCCCGAGGACGGCTGAGACGGCGGCCAGGACGGGCAGGCGTCCCGCGCGATCGGCGAGCCAGCCCACAGGCAATAATGCGATCAGGTCGACGAGCTGGGCCAGGCCGAGCATCCACGAGACGCCCGCGCGGTCGAGGCCGAACTCGCGCGTGCCGCGCAGCGGAACGATGAACTGGCTCACGGAGGACCAGGACAGCGCCATGATGGCGCCCACCGCGAACATCAGCCGCACGAGGGGCTCGGTGCGTGGCGGAGAGCCGGCCGCAGCGCCCGCTTCCGACGGCGCGGGGGCCATGCTCGAGCGCGGCTCATCGGGGAAGCGCCGGCGGTAGCGCGGCGCCAGCAGCAGGGTGACGAGCAGCGGCGAGGAGGCGACGAGCAGCGAGACATTCCAGCTCCACCCGGCCGGCAGCAGGCCCACCGCGGCGAGCCCGCCCAGGATGCCGAACATCCCGGCGAACTCGAAGGTATTCAGCCGAACCGAAGCCGACGGCCCACGATGATCCTGGAGCACCGCCGTGAGACCGCCGACCATTCCGAGCGTGTGCGCGAGACCCGTCAAGACTCGCCCCAGGACCAGGACGGGAAACGGGCCACCGCCGCCCAGAAGAAGCAGGCCCGCGAGCAGCACGGCGGGGGCCAGCGCGAGCGTCGTGCCGAGCCGCCGTCCGGCCAGCCAGCCCGTGGGAACGTCGGCCGCCATGCGCGCGAAGCCGAAGGAGCCGGCCAGGATGCCCAGCTCCCAGTCGGCGAGCCCCTGGGCGCGGCCGATCTCGGGAAGCAGGGGGCCGAAGGCCCCGACGCAAACGGTATTGCAGAAGGCCATCAGGCACAGCAGCGCTGTGCCGCTCACGACTTAAATGGAGGCTCGTCCCACCATGGATAAAAGGGCGGCATGTCGGAGCTCGGACGCAGCGTGAACCGCGCGGGGCGCTTCTCGAGAAAGGCCGCGACGCCCTCGTAGGCGTCGGCCGACCGGCCCGTCCAATCCATGCACCTGGAATCCATCCGGTGCGCCTCCATCGGATGACCGGCGCCGAGCATGCGCCAGAGGAGCTGGCGGGCCAGCGCCACCGAGATCGCTGAGGTATTCCGCGCGATCTCCAGCGCCAGCTCGCGCGCCGTTGGCAGCAGGCGCTCGGGCTCCACCACGCGCGTCACCAGCCCACCCTTACGCGCCTCCTCGGCCGGAAAGACCCGGCCCGTGTACACCCACTCGGCGGCGCGGCTGATCCCCACGAGCCGCGGCAAGAACCAGGTGCTGCACGCTTCGGGAACCACGCCACGCCGCGTGAAGACGAAGCCGATCCGCGCGGCCGTTGAGGCGATCCGGACATCCATCGGCAAGGTCATCGTGATGCCGAAGCCCACCGCGGGCCCGTTGATCGCGGCAATCACGGGCTTCTTGAGGTCGTAGATCCGCAGCGTCACGAGTCCGCCGCCGTCCCGATGCTCGCCCTCCTTCTCCTCCCGGCCCCGGGCCACTCGGTCGAAGGTCTTGCCGCCCGCCGACAGGTCGGCCCCGGCGCAGAACGCTCGGCCGGCGCCCGTGACGATCACGGCGCGGACGGCATCATCGGCGTCGGCCTGGTCGAAGGCGATCAGCAGCTCGTCGAGCATGGTGGCCGTCAGCGCATTGAGCTTGTCGGGCCGGTTGAGTGTGAGCGTGCAGACGCTCTCGCTCACGTCGTAGCGAATCTCCTTGAAGGACACGGTCAGCTCCCGGCGGGCTTGTCGGCGCCGGCCGTCTCGCCGGCCGCGGATTCCTCGGCTTCGCTGGCTTTGAGCTTGCGGAAGACGGTCTTGGGATCGATGCCCAGGATCTTCGCGGTGAGCGTTCTGTTTCCCTTGGTCAGCCGCAGCGTCTCTTCGAGCAGCCGCTGCTGGACCTCGGCGAGCGGCGTGCCTACCCGAACGATGAACACCCCGTCCGGCATGGGCGTCGCGCCGCCGACATTGTCCGGCAGGTCGGTGAGCTCGATCATTGACCCGCGCGCCAGCACCACGGCGCGCTCGATGACATTCTCCAGCTCCCGCACGTTCCCCGGCCAGGAGTACCCCTCGACACGCCGCATGGCATCCTTGCTGAAGCCCTCGAGTCGCCGGTTGTTCTTGGCCGCGTAGAGCTTGAGGAAGTGCTCGGCGAGCACCGGGATGTCTTCGCGGCGATGCCGCAGGGGCGGCACTTCGATGGTGATGACGTTCAGCCGGTAGAAGAGATCCTCGCGGAAGCGCTTGTCGCGGACCAAGGCGGCCAGGTCCTGGTTCGTCGCGGTGACGATGCGGACGTCCACCCGGATCGAGCGGTTGCCGCCGAGGCGCTCGAACTCTCCCTCCTGCAGGACGCGCAGGATCTTCGGCTGCGTGACCAGAGAGAGATCGGCGATTTCATCGAGGAAGAGGGTGCCGCCATTGGCCACCTCGAATCGCCCTTCCTTCCGGGCCGTGGCGCCGGTGAACGCCCCCTTCTCGTAGCCGAATAGCTCCGACTCGAGGAGCGTCTCGGGCAGCGCGGCGCAATTCACGGCGACGAAGGGACCGCTCTTGCGGGGGGACCGCTCGTGGATGGCCCGCGCGACCAGCTCCTTGCCCGTGCCGCTCTCCCCCTGGATCATCACCGTGGCCGAGCTGTCGGCCACCTGTTCGACCAGGGTCATCATCCGCCGGAAGGCCGGGCTCACGCCGATGATCTCGCCCTGGCGCAGCAGCGCGTCCAGCCGCTGCTGCAGCGCGCGGTTCTGGGCGATCAGGGCCCGCCGCTCGAGCGCCTGCCGCACGACCTTGATGAGCTGGGCGCGCTGGAACGGCTTGGTCAGGAAGTCGGTGGCGCCGTCTTTCATCGCCTGCACGGCTTCCTCGACGGTGCCGAAGGCGGTGAGCATGACGAAGTCCACGTCGGGGGCCACCACCTTGGCGGCCTTGAGCAGCTCGAGACCGTTGAGCCCCGGCATCTTGAGGTCGGAGAGCACGAGGTCCACGCCGCCCGCCTGAAGCCGCTCGAGGGCGGCCTGACCGTCCGGCGCCTGCACCACGCCGTAGCCCTCCCGGGCGAGGGCGCGCTCGAGGCTCTCGCGCACGGCGGGATCGTCGTCAGCCACCAGGAGCGTCGCCTGCGGCGCTTCGGTCTCAGGCACGCGCGGCTCGCTTGATCGGCAGCGAGATCGTAAACGTGGCTCCGACGCCGGGCGCGCTGCTCCAGCGGAGCTTGCCGCCATGCTCCTCGACGATTTGCCGCGAGATGGACAGCCCGAGCCCGGTCCCCTGAGGCTTGGTGGTAAAGAACTGCTCGAACAGGCGCTTGCCCACTTCGGGAGCGATGCCCGGCCCCGAATCGGTGACGGCGATCTCTACCGTGTCGTCGAGCCGCCGGGTCGTCACGGTGAGCGCGCCACCCTGCGAGACGGCCTCGAACCCGTTCTTGATGAGGTTCAGCACCGCTTGCCGCAGGAGCGTGCGATCGATCTCCATGGGCGGAACGGTAGGATCCGTCGTCGCGGTGACCGTGATTCCCTGGCGCCCGGCCAGGGGTCGCACGAACTCGGCCAGCGCGGTGACCATATCATTGACCGAGTCCTCCTCGAACTGGGCCCGCGGAAAGCGCGCGAAGGCCAGGTACTCCTCCGTCAGCGCGTCCAGCGCGGCAACCTGGTCCCGGATGGCGCTCACCAGCGTGGTGGCCTCGTTCGGCGCTGCGCCCCCGCGCTCCTCCACGATGTCCCCGAGCAGCTCGGCATTGAGCTCGATGGCGGCGATCGGATTGCGCACCTCGTGGGCCACCTTGAGCGACAAGCGTCCCACCGTGGCCATGCGCTCGGCCTCCACCAGCTCCTCCTGCGCCGCCTGCAGCCGTGTCAGGGTTCCGGTGAGCTCGGCATTGAGCCGCTCGACCTCGCTTCGGGCGCGCCGCTCGCGCTGCGCCACGTGGCCCAGGGCATAGGCCGGCAGCCCGACCAGGCCCATGAGGATGAGCGGCGGGGTCCAGCCCACCCAGGGCGGCACCAGGGCCGCGACACCGGCGAACAGCAGCCCTGCCAGCAAGGCCATCAAGAGCCCCATCCACGGGCCGAAATAGTACGCGTTGACGCCGACGAGGGGGAAGAAGAGCAGGTAGAAGAGGCTGTCGGCGCCACCGGTGAGATAGAGCAGAGCGAAGACCAGGAGCAGGTCCACGCAGAGGGCGCCGGTGAAGATCTGCCGGGTCGCGCGCGGGTTGACGGTGACCAGCGCGAAGACGCCCGCCTTGTAGAGGGCGAACCACATGACGAGCGAATAGATGTCCACGTAGCGGCGCGGGCGGAGAGGGACCAGGCCCAGGGTCGCCAGGCCGCCGACCATGACCACGGCCAGCAGGACGGCGAACATGCGCTCGTCGCGCTCGAGCAGGCGGAAGACGGCGGCCCAGGGCTTGCGGGACGGTGCGGTGGTGGCCATGGCCATCGAGGAGACTATAACGCAGACCCCCCGCTCGGCGCAGGAGCAGCCGCGGTCTCTTCCACGGCGGGGAGCCGCCGCTCCTCTCGCCGCAGCATGGGAAGCACGAGCAGCGGCAGCAGGCCGATCAGCCCGACCACGATCATCAGCCGTCCGAGATTGGAGTAATCCTGCTGGCTGACGGCGAAGGCGGTATTGAGGTAGCGGGTGAAGAGCTCGCTCGCCGACAGCGCGAGGTTCATGAGCGACGCCATGATGGCGAACATCGTGGCCTCGGCCCCCTTGGGCGCGGTCTTGGCGATGAGCACCAGCATGGGCACCATGCTCAGCTGGCCGAGCGGGGCGGCGATGGTGGTGTCGATGAACGCGAAGGTCCGCGGGCTCACGCCAATCCACTCATTGGCGCCGTAGAAGAGGCCGATGGTCGGCAGATAGAGAACCACGCCCAGCACGGTGACCCACAAGAGCGTGGAGCTTACCGGGCGCTGGGTGATCGGCTTGCGGAACACGATCAGACCGGCGAGGCTGAGCACCGCGCTGACCTGGGACAGCACGCCAAGGAACTCTTCGTCGAAGCCGAGCTTGTCGATGGCCCAATAACTATAGCCTTGGCCCACCCCGGGCGTGGCGCGGAAGCAGAAGATGGCGAAGGCGGCGACGGCCACGGCGCGCGAGATCCCGATGCGGCGGAGCAGCAGGCTGATCAGGACGCCGGAGATCGCCAGGATCAGCTCCTGAGCGAGCGGCACCTGCAGCACCTCGAGAGCGACGCTCAGCGCGGCGTAACCCAGCCCCACCAGCAGGACGAGGCGCGCCTTGCCCCCGCCCAGCGGGCCGGAGGGATCTTCGATGTGAATGGCGGCCGCTGCGCCGGCGAGGCCGCGGGCCCCGGGCTGGATGAAGAAGGCGCCCGCGATGACCAGCGCGGGCAGAATCATCGCGACGGCGAACACGCCGCGCTGCCCGATGGCGCCCGCGAGCCAGCCACCCAGGTAGCCGCCGGCACTGATGCTGCCGACCAGCAGGGCGACGCGCCCGAGGGTCTGGACCTGGGCGATCTCTTCGTCGGTATTGGCCACCTCGACGCTGAGGGCGTCGGCTACGACGTCCTGGACCATGAAGCCCACGGCGATGACAACGATCGCCGCGAGAAAAGCGCCCTTGCCCGTCACCATCGTGGCCAGAAACGCGTAGCCCGCGAGCGAGCAGACGGCGCCCAGGACGAGATACGACGCCCGACGGCTGCCGAAGATCGGATGCACGTCAGAGGCGACACCCACCACCATCTTCGTGCTCCAGGGCAGCGCCGCCCAAAAGGCGATGCCGGCCGCCTCGGCGGGGGTGATGCCGAGGGCGTCCTTCTGGAAGAAGAGCATCGCGATCCCGGTGACACCGCTGGCGCCGTAGGCGAAGTAGGTCACGAGGATCGGCAGGTAGGCGAGGCGAAAGGTGCCGAACCACCGGCGAAGCAGCGCCATGCGCCTAGTCTATCCCAACCGCGCGCGCCCGCCCTCTTGACTCGACGGGTGGCGTCCCGGTAGGGTCGCCCGCATGGCGATGCTCGGCGGCGCGGTCCTGGCGTTCTGGCATGACGTGATCCCGGAGGGACGGGAAGAGTTCGATCACTGGCATCTCCGCGAGCACGTCCCCGAGCGCCTCGCGGTACCCGGCTTCCTGCGCTTCCGCCGCTACGAGGCGGTGCGCGGCCCGGCGGCGTACTTCTACTTCTACGAGACGGAGTCGATCGCCACGCTGAGGAGCCCGGCCTACGTGGCGCGCCTCAACGATCCCACGCCCTGGACCCGGAAGGTCTTGCCGAGCTACCGGAATACCAAGCGCACCGCGTGCCGGGTCACCGCAACGCTCGGTGACGGCATTGGCGGCTCCGTTGCGACGCTCGAGTTCGGCCCGGCGGCCAATCGCGCGGACGAGCTGCGGACCTGGCTCACCGCCTCGGCCCTGCCCGCCGTGATGGAGCGGCGCTGGCTGGTCGGCGCGCACCTTTTCGAGGCGGACGTCGAGACGACCTTGGTCAAGACGGTCAAGACGACGGAGGGGACGCTGCAGGAGCGTCCGGACGAGCTGGCGCGGTGGATCGTGCTGCTCGAAGGCATCGACGGCGAGGCCGCGGAGTCGGCGACCCGCGATTTGCTCGCTCCGGAGGGCCTTGGCCGGCGCGGCGCGACCCCGGACATCACGACCGGCCTGTACCGCCTCCACTACGTCCAGCGGCGCTAATCGCTTCTAGTCCAGCGCCGGGCGACGTGCGCTCCAGCCGGCCGCGCGCTCGTAGGCGCGTCCCACGCGCAGGATGGTGGCCTCGTCGAAGGGACGGCCGGCGATCTGAAGAGCCAGCGGCAGCCCCGCCTGGGAGACGCCGCACGGCAGCGCCAGCACCGGCAGCCCCAGCCCGTTGAACGAGCGCGTCAGGCGGGCGAAGCGGCCCTGTCGCTCCGTGAGCTCTTCCACTGTTCCCTCGATGGCATGTGCGAGCGGCGGGGCCGGCTCGGGAATGACGGGCGCCACGAGCACGTCGGCCTCCGCAAAAACCTCCCGCAAAAACGCCCGCGTCAGGCGCGCGCGCAGCCGGAGCGCCTGCAGGTAGTCGTAAGCGGAGATGCGGAAGCCCAGCTCGAGGCGGGCGCGCACCACGGGCTGGATCTGCTCGGGATGCTCGCGCGCGAGCCGCGCATGCGCCGCTGCCCCTTCGCAGCGCGAGACGATGGTGGCGACGTCGTTCATGACCTGCGGATCCGGGATCGCTAGCTCCACCACCTGCGCGCCCAGCTTCTCCATCATCCGCCCGGCCTCCCGCACGCCCGCTTCCATCTCGGGATGGAGGCCGCGGAAGAAGAAGTTCTCAGGCACCGCGACGCGAAGTCCGGCCACGCCCGCCTCGATTCCGGCCAGATAGTCAGGAACGGGCCGGCGGCTCGAGGTCGCGTCGCGGTGATCGTGCCCCGCGATGGCCTGAAGCATGAGCGCGGCATCGCGCACGGTGCGAGTCATGGGACCGACATGATCGTTGGACCACGAGAGCGGCATCACGCCGGCCCGGCTCACGCGCCCGTAGGTGGGCTTGAGCCCAACGATGCCGCAGCAGGCGGCCGGAAGCCGGATCGAGCCGCCCGTGTCGCTGCCGAGCGCGCCCAGCGCCAGCGCAGCGGTCACGGCCACTGCCGAGCCACTCGACGACCCGCCCGTGACATGGCCGTCGCGCCACGGATTCCGCGCATGGCCGTGGTGGACATTGTCGCCGAAAGGCCCCATCGCCAGCTCCGTCATGTTGAGCTTGCCGAGCGTGATCGCCCCGGCGGCGCTCAGCCGAGCGACGGCGGTGCAGTCGTGCTCGGCGAAGAAGTACTCGGGGGTCTTCGTCCCGCACGAGGTCGGCAGCCCGCGGATGTGGCAGAGGTCTTTATAGGCCAGCGGCACGCCGTGCAGCGCGCCGCGCCAGCGGCCGGCCGCGGCGTCCGCCTCGCATTCCTTGGCCGCCCGCAGCGCGCCCTCGGCGTCCAGGGTGATGAACGCGCGCAGTCGGCCGTCGAGGCGCGCGATCCGATCCAGGCATTCCTGCGCCGCTTCCACCGGAGAGACCGCTTTGGTCCGGATGGCCTCGGCGAGCCCTTCGAGCGTCCACTCCGGGGCGCTCATCGCTCTGACTCCCTGGCCGCCGCCTCCGCCGAGTCTTCGAGCGCGGCAGCGAAACGCGAGGGCTCTTCCGACAGGGCCAGGTCGCCGGCCCGCTCGACCACGCCCAGCAGATTCGCCAGCTCGCTCTGCTGCCCCGTGACCCGACCCGGTGGTTGGCTCGGCTGTCCGCTCATGGACCCTCCTGAGGCGGTTGAGCATACTATGTCAGTTGCGGCGCCGCCTCCTCATGTATGATCTAGGGCCGCCGGTCAATGATCGAGCTGCACACCTTCTCCATCGTGGCGCGCGACCCGCACACGGGCGACTTCGGCGTGGCCGTCTCCACGGCGCGGCCCAATGTCGGCAGCCTCGCGCCCTTCGTCTCCCGCCGCGGCGCTATCGCGACGCAAGGCCGCGTCAATACCGACCTCGGGCGCCGAGGGCTCCTCGCGCTGGACGGGGACCTTGGGATCAGCGCGGCGCTCAGCGCCCTGCTCGAAGAGGATCAGGATCGGGAGCTCCGCCAGCTGCACGGCGTCGATGCGAAGGAGACTTTCGCTCATACCGGCGCCGACTGCGTTCCCTGGTGCGGCCACGAGAGCGGATCAGGCTTCACCGTCGCGGGGAACATGCTCAGCGGCCCCGAGGTGATTCGCGCCATGGCGGAAGCGTTCCCGGCGGCTGGCGAAGAGAAGCGCGAGCTCTCTGAGCGGCTGCTCATGGCCCTCGAGGCCGGGCAGGCCGCCGGCGGCGACAAGCGCGGCAGGCAGTCGGCAGCCCTACTGGTGGCCAGCGACGAGCCCCGGATGTACCACAATCTGCGAGTGGACGAGCACGCCGATCCGGTGGCCGAGCTGCGGCGGATCTACGGCGTGGTCGTCGTCCACACCGAGCAGATCGCGCAGCAGTATGGGCCGGACGGACTCCGGCTCTTCGGGCGCGTCAAGTACTGAACACGATCGGAGGACTCGACATGGACAGGATGCGCAAAGCGCTGTGCGTCGCGGCGGCGGGGCTCATCACCCTGGTGCTCTCGGCCGGAGCCGCTCACGCCCAGAAGAAGACGCTCGTGGTGGCCCTCAACGAGGATCCCGACCTCCTCGACCCAACGCTGTCACGGACCTATGTCGGCCGCATCATCTATTCCCAGATGTGCGAGAAGCTCTACGAGATCGACGAGGGCCTCCGCATTCATCCCCAGCTCGCGGCCGACATGCCGGCGTTCTCCGACGGCGGCAAGACGGTCACGATCAAGCTACGGCCCGGCGTGAAGTTCAATGACGGCACCCCGATGACCGCCGAAGCCGTCCGCTTCTCGCTCGACCGGCATCTGAACATGAAAGGCTCCACTCGTCGCAGCGAGCTCGAATCGGTCAATTCGATCGAGGTCGTGGATCCCCTGACCGTCCGCCTCAGACTCAAGGCGCCCTTCTCCCCCCTGGTGGCGATCCTCGCCGACCGCGCCGGGATGCCGGTCTCGCCCACCGCCGCCAACAAGCTCGGCGACAAGTTCGCCACCGCGCCCGTCTGCGTCGGGCCGTGGAGCTTCGTCGAGCGCGTGCCGCAGGACCGCATCGTGCTGGAGAAGTCCACGCATTATTTCGATCCGAGCCAGGCGAAGTTCGACCGACTGATCTTCCGCATTATCCCCGATGACAATGTGCGGCTGGCAAACCTGCGCTCGGGCGATATCGACATGATGCACCTCGTCGGGCCAACCGATGCCGCCAGCCTCCGCAAAGAAGGCCGGTTCGAGGTGTCGAGCGTCACGGGTATCGGGTACTCCGGCTTGACCATCAATATCCGCAACAAGACCGGCAAGGCGCCCCAGCCCGCGGGCGATCTGGGCACTCCGCTGGCCAATGACCCACGCGTTCGTGAGGCGTTGGATCTCAGCATCGACCGCGAGGCCCTCAACCAGGTGGTTTGGGACGGCCAGTACACGCCCGGTTGCACGCCGATCTCGCCCGTAAGCCCCTTCTACGACAAGGGCCGGAAATGTCCGACGCGCGACGTGGCGAAAGCGAAGAAACTGCTGGCGGAGGCGGGACTGGCCGGCGGCTACAGCTTCGAGATGACCATCGTGAACAACCCACAGCAGCGGCGCGTCGGCGAAGTGCTCCAGGGGATGGCCAAGGAGGCCGGCTTCAATATCTCGCTTCGGCCGTCGGAGTTCGCCTCGGCGCTCAAGGACGACGACGCGGGCAAGCTCCAGGCCTTCCTCATCGGCTGGAGCGGGCGGGTGGACCCCGACGCCAATATCCACCAGTTCCAGACCTGCGGCGGGAGCCTCAACACCACGCATGTCTGCGACGAGAGTGTTGACGCCCTGCTGAACAAGACGCGCGAGGTCAGCGATCAGGCACAGCGTACCGCGCTGTACCGACAGGCCGTCGACAAGTTCGCCTTCGGCCGGCGCAATATCCTCTACCTCTACCACCTCAATTACATCGTGGCCTATCCGAAGAACCTGAAAGGCTACAAGGGCGTGCCCGACGGCCTGATCCGGATCAAGGGCACTTCCTGGCAGTAGCCAGACCGGCGGCCGGCGCCGCGCGGCGCCGGCCCCCTGACGCGTCGTGCTCGACTACCTGATCCAGCGCCTGGCCATCTCGGCCGTCACGCTCGTCCTGATCAGCCTCATCGTCTTCACCGGCGTGCGGATGATCCCGGGTGATCCCGCCCGCGTATTGGCAGGCACCGAGGCCGACGAGGCGGGCCTCGCGGAGATCCGAGCCAAGTACGGGCTCAACGATCCGATTCCCGTCCAATACCTCCGCTGGGTCGGCCTGGCGCTTCGCGGGGATCTGGGCGAGTCCATCCGGACGCGCGAGTCGGTCGTGCAGACGGTAGCGCGGAAGCTGCCGATCACCGTCGAGCTGGCCTGCCTGTCCATTCTGATTGCGCTGGCCATCGCCATTCCGGTGGGCGTTCTCTCCGCCGTCCGCCGCAACAGCCTGTGGGATTACCTCGCCAACGGGCTGTCGCTGTGCGGGCTGTCGGTGCCGAGCTTCTGGCTCGGCATCATGCTGATCCTCCTGCTCTCGGTGCGGCTCGGCTGGCTTCCGGCCTCGGGCTTCGTGCCGCTCTTTCAGGAGCCCTTGGCCAACCTCCAGCGCATGCTCATGCCGGCCTTCGTGCTGGGCGCCACGCTGGCCGCCGTGCTCATGCGCCAGACGCGCAATAGCATGATCGAGGTGCTGAGCGCGGACTACATTCGCACCGCGTACAGCAAGGGCCTGGCGGGGCGCGTGGTCGTCTTCCGCCACGGGATCCGCAACGCGCTCATCCCGGTGGTGACGATCCTCGGGCTGCAGACCGGCGCCCTCATGGGCGGCGCCGTCGTCACCGAGCAGATCTTCGTGGTGCCGGGCTTCGGCCGGCTGATCGTCGAGGCCGTATTCACGCGGGACTATCCATTGGTCCAGGGCGTCGTCCTCATCACCGCGACGTCTTACGTGCTGATCAATCTGCTGGTGGATATGTCCTACACGCTGCTCGACCCACGCATCCGGGTCCACGGAGCCGCGGATGGCGGGTAATGGCGGCGCAGTGGCGGCTCCGGCCGAAGCCGTCGGAGCCGGCGGGGAAGCGCACGCGGCGACGCTGCAGCGGGCGTGGCGACGGGCGGCACGGCGTCCGCCGGCGCTGATCGGCGCCGCGGTGGTGCTCGTCTACGTGCTGCTGGCCCTCGGCGCGCCCTGGATCGCGCCGGACGACCCGCTCCGCACCGATTGGAGCCAGATCCGCAAGCCGGCGACGTGGGCGCATCCGCTCGGGACCGACGATCTCGGACGCGACATCCTGTCGCGCGTGATCTGGGGCACGCGCATCTCGATGCAGGCCGGCGTCTTCTCCGTGCTGCTGGCGATGGCGGTAGGCGTGCCCGCCGGCCTCATGGCCGGCTACTACCGGGGCGCCTTCGATCAGCTGATCATGCGGCTCACCGACGCCTGGCTGTCCTTCCCCTTCTTGATTCTGGCTATTGGACTCGTCACGATCCTGGGCCCGTCGCTCACGAACGCCACGGTGGCGATCGGCGTTGGCGCCACGCCGACCTACATCCGGCTCACCCGCGGCCTCGTGCTCGCCGCGCGCGAGCTGGAATTCGTCCAGGGCGCGCGCGCGCTCGGCGCCAATGACCTGCGCGTGATGGCGCGGCACATCCTGCCCAATATCGCGAGCGCCCTGCTCGTCCAGGCCACCGTGTCGATTCCGGCCGCCATCATCGCCGAGGCGATCCTGTCGTTTCTCGGCCTCGGCGTGCAGCCCCCGCAGCCGAGCTGGGGCACCATGCTGAACGCGGCGCAGCAGTTCCTCGAATCCGCGCCGTGGATGGCGTGGTGGCCCGGGCTCGCGATCTTCTCGCTGACGCTTTCCTTCAACCTCGCGGGCGACGGCTTGCGCGACTGGCTGGATCCGAAAGATTATTAGCCCTGATCCGAAGATCCCTGGACGTAAGTTGCAGGCGAGAAGGTCCCTCTCCCTCCGGCGGAGGGAGAGGGATACAGATTTCTTCCGATCAAGGTTAGCGGCGGGGCGAAGCCTCTCCGCCACGCAACTCCGGATGCTGCGAGAGATCGTGCGAGCCCCGGTGGCCCGAAAAGGTGTGCTGGTAGGCGATCACGGCCCAACGGTCCGGGACGGACAGGTCGCCCTTCCAGGCCGGCATGGCCGATCCCATCGACTTGAACGGCTCCACGTCTCCCCCTTCGCTCACTCGCCAGAACGAATAGGCGGCGCTCATCTGGGCCACCATGGCCCGGTCCCGCAGCGACGGCGGCTTCGGGACAAGGCTCACTGCTGCCGGCCCATTGCCCGAGCCGTCGGCGCCGTGACAGGCCGCGCACTTCTCCTGGTAAATTGCCCGCCCGCGGCTGATCACCGTCTGATTCGTCCAGAGCCCCTTGGGCTCTTTCACGTCGCGATACTCCGGCGGCACCGGCGCGTGCATGTGCTGCTTGGACTCGCCCCGGCCCTCAGCGGGTGCCTGCTGGTGCTCGCTGTGCTGGGCGCGAGCCGAACCGAGACCATTGCCGAGAATCCACGCCACACACGCCCCAGCCGTCGCGAGCGCGACGGCCATCCGCCATGAGCGGCTCCGATTCACTCTTCGCGGCAGCGCGCCGCGCTCGTGACCTCGTGGGGGAAACCGATCCGACAGCTGTGCAGTCGGCTCCCGCTCCGCAGCCGAAGCTTGAAGCCGAGCCGATCCACGCTCACCATGCGCGCCTCCTGGGCGTCCTCGGCCGCCAGGACCCGCGCGAAGAGCGCGAGCGCATCGGCGTGGTCGCGATTCATGTGCTCGATGATACCGGGGGCGCTATCGGCCAGTGGGTCCGGACGCGCGGCCTGATACGCGCCGGGCTCGATCCAGTCCATGGCGCCGAACCCGCCCACGAAGTAGGCATCGGCGACCTCGAGCCGCCAGAGGGCAAAGTCAGCGAAGTCCACCCAGTGCTCCGCTTTGGGATGCCGCGCGAGATAGATCTCGCGAGCTCCGGCGACCACGCCCTCAGCCAGCCAGCCCGCGATGCCCAGCAGGGTGAGCCGGCCGAGGGCCAGCGGATCCTCGTCGGCCACTGGCCGCTGGGTGACGAACAGGCTCGCCCGCGGATCCACCTCGAGATTCTGGGTGTGCATCGCCATGCGGCTGATGAGAAAGATCGGCCGGCCCCGCTCGTCGGGGGCGTAGGGCATCAGCGAGCCGAAGGGATGGCCCGGATGCTTGCGGGAGAGCGTTGAGAGAGCGCCCGTGAGCCCGAGGTGAACGAGCGTCCGCGCGCGCTCCGCGTAGCTCGGCTCGGGTGGCTGGGGCGCCTGAGATTCGGACGCCCCTCGCGGGACACCGTGGCCACTCACGCCGGGCTCCGTGTGGCATCGGCGCTCGGAAGGATTCGGCCGGCAAGCCCTTGGGTGTCGCTCACGACAACGACCCGCAGGGGAGTCTCGCGATTCCGCACCGTCAGCTCATGGCGGGGATACTCAGCCGACGCGAGGCCGGCGCGCGTCATCACATCCTCTGACGCCACCAGCTCGCACTGGTAATCCTTGGTCAGTGCCTCCAGGCGGCTGGCGACGTGGACGGTATCGCCCACCGCCGTCAGGTATCGCGTCTCGCCGTAGCCCATCTCGCCCACGACGGCCGGCCCCGTATGGATACCGATGCCCAGCCGGAACGGTGCCTCGAGCTCGGCCCCGAGCGCTCTGCTGAGCTTCTGCACGCGGGCGACCATTGCGACCGACGCCAGGAGCGCTTGCCGACACGCCGCCTCCGGCCCTGTCTCGACACCGAAGAGCGCCATCACCCCGTCGCCGGTGTACTGGTTCGCGATGCCGCCGGCCTCGGCGATTGCGCCACCCACGGCCTCGAAATACCGGTTGAGGATGAACACGACATCGTACGGCAATTTGTGCTCGGCAAGACGCGTGAAGCCGCGAAGGTCGGCGAAGAGCACCGTGATCTCCCGCTCCTGCCCGAAGCGCGCGCCGACGGGGACCTGGGCGGCCCCGATTGTCACCGGGAGGAGCGGTGTTACCGCCAAGTCGTGGCTCGGGTGAAGCTGGCAGGCCAGGCGCACATTAGGCGGCGCGCTGACGCGCTGGAGCACTCGGAGCTCCTGGGGACTCGGCAATGGCAGGAGCGCCGGGTCCCCGCCGACGCGGATCCGACAGGTCGAGCAGCGTCCGCGTCCGCCGCAGACCGAGGCGTGGGCGATCCCGGCCGAGCGGCTCGCTTCGAGCACCGTCCACCCGACCGGCACCACGATCGCGCGTCCGTCCGGGTAGGACAGGCGGACCATCCCCCGTCGTCGGGCGAGCCACTCCCGCCCGCCGCGCGCCAGGAAGGTGAGGGCGAGCAGGATCCAGACGGCCGCGACGAGGCCATCGCGCACCCGGATGAGCGTGGCCCGCTGAACCGCCGAGGGGTTGCGGGTCCGCTCCATGAGCCCCTGGACGAAGCCGGGCTCGCGCGCCAGTGCCGCCGCTTCGCGGCCACCCTCGGCAAACCCCAGAAGCGCGAGCACCGGCAAGAGCACGAATCCGCTCAGGAAGAATGGGAACGTCCGCCGATACCAGGGGCGAAGCCGGAGCCAGAAATGCAGTCCGATACAGCCGTGAGTCCAGGCGATGGTGAGCAGCACCGACTGGCGGAAGCCGGCCCACGGGTCGAGCAGCCAGAGGCTGAGGGTCACCCGCGTGTACAGGTCCTCGGTCCCGAACATGGCATTGGCCAGCCGTGTGCCGGCGAAGTGGTACACGAGCAGCGGCGGCACGGTCAGCCCGAGCGTGATTTGTGTCGCCTCCCAGGCCGGCATGCGGAGCGTCCGCCGCCGGAAGATGAGCCAGAGTCCGAGCAGCCAGTGCGCGAGCAGCGCACCGAACAGCGCCGTCTCGCCCACGGGGTTGCGCCAGAGCGCGAGGAACCAGATCCGTCCCGCTTCCATGGCACCCAGCGAGATCAGGCCGAGGGCATGGTTGGAAAAGTGGGTGACGAGATAGGAGAAGAGGATCAGCCCGCACCAGAGGCGTAGCGGCCGGATCCACGCCGTCTCTGGCTCCGACGCCATCGGATGGAGCTCGACGCTTACAGCCTGCTGCGGCCCGTGATCTTGTCGAGAAAGCCCAGCAGGACGCGGTTGAACTCGCCCGGCTGCTCGAGATTCGAGAGATGCGAGGCGGAGCGCAGGACGACGAGCTCGGCCGACGGCAGCGCCCGGTGGATCTCCCACGCCATCTCCACGGGAGTACCCGGGTCCTCCTCGCCGACGATGATCAGCGCCGGGCAATGCAGCTCCTTGAGCCGGTCCGTCACATTGATCTTCGGGAGCGCGTGGCAGCAGCCGATGTACCCCTGAGTGTTGGTGGCGCGCAGCATGGCACGGACGCGGTCCATGAGCGCCGGGCTGCGCCGGCGGAAGGGCGCGGTGAACCAGCGCTCGAGCATCGCCTCGATGATGCCGTCCATCCCTTTGGCCTCCACCGTGCGGATGCGCTCCTGCCAGACGGACGCGGCATCGGCCGGATATCGGCTCGTCGTGTCGCAGAGCACGAGGCTCCGGACCATCGCGGGATGGCGGAGCGCGAAGGTCTGGCCGATCATCCCGCCCATGGAAATGCCGGCATAGTGCGTCTCGGTGATGCCCAGGCTCTCGAGTAGCCCGTGGAGATCATCCGCGAGCAGGTCGAGGGTGTACGGCCCCGCGGGCGCGCTCGACTGCCCGTGGCCGCGGGTGTCGAAGCGGAGGACGCGGTAGCGCCCCTGAAGCGCCTGTGCCTGCTCGTCCCACAGAGCGAGGTTGGTTCCCAGCGCGTGGCCGAAGGTCACCACCGGGCCCTCGCCCTGGATCTCGTAGTTGATCTCGATGCCATTGGTCTCGAGCTTCATGTCTTCCTCCACCCCTCACCCTGCCCTCTCCCCAGAGGGGAGAGGGAAACCTGCTCCACCCTGCCCTCTCCCCAGAGGGGAGAGGGTGCCCTGCTCGGCCCTGTTCCCCAGGGGGAGAGGGAGATCTACTCGCGCGTGGCGGTGCTGGGACAGATCTGGTTGTACGCACAGTAGCGGCAGACCTGGTAACCCGGTGTCGCCTCAAAGCGCCGGGCCCGGATGCCCGCGGCCGCGGCCTCGATGGCCTCCCGCGCCTCGGCCAAATCCGTTACGGTCGGGGTGTGGCGGCCGGTAAGGCCCGACTCGAGGAAGCGCAGCTCCACGCGCGCCGGCAACTGCCCCGTCATCTCCTTCTCGGCGAGCGCGTAGATCTTGAGCTGCAGGCTCTCGCGCACGCGCTTGTCGGCGGCCTTCTGCTCCGTCACATCGCTGGACTTGTAGTCCACGATGACGAGCCCCTCGGGCGTCTCATCCACGCGATCAACGCGGCCACGCACGCGATTGGACCCCAGGTTGAAGCCGAACTCCCGCTCCACGTCCGCCGGCTTCTGCCCCGAGGCTTCCTCCTCGTGGTAGAAGCGCGTGAGCGCGGCGATGCCGGCGCGCTTGCGCTGCTCTTCATGCTCGCGCGTGAGGAAG